>Ga0209589_1003977_pt1 | contig 25693 bp, 14 predicted proteins | sample CowpeawhiteBW_FD_187525 | JGI IMG/M metagenome (GOLD analysis project Ga0209589, IMG submission 187525) | Root nodule microbial communities of legume samples collected from California USA - Cow pea white BW (SPAdes) (version 2) | ecosystem: Host-associated > Plants > Roots > Nodule | place: USA...
TAAATATATATATATATATATATATATATATATATATATAGATATATATATATATATATATATATATATATATATATATATGGGTGTGTGTGTGTGTAGAATCCCAATTAAATCACATTTTTAGACATTTTCAAAATAAACTATAAAGCATTGTAATCTTAAAAGTATCACTAAAGTATCATATAGTGAGATAAGTTATAAATTAGTGTTTTATAGATTACATACTTTATCGATGAGTATCACTAAAGGATCATGATGTGACTCAGATTGATGCATCTGAGCATCACAGGAGACAGTGGATATTACGTACCTGAAGTGTCAAGATGTATAGCGCTTGTTGAAGTTATTATAAATGTATGCATTGTTTCAGTAACCTCAGGATCGACTTTATATCTTCTCTTTGTATAAATTATGAAACACGAGAAATAAAATCCTGATTGTGGAGTGTAATAAATAGTACAAATAAGTTGTGCATTTCGTGTTTCATACTTATTGAATATTGATTTAAAGAAGGAAAAATTATCTTCTGGGTCTTTTTTATTTTTAGGTGAGCTTGAGTTGCCGTTTCTGGCATTACTCTTGGTTATGATAGCTCCTTATGAGGTTACGAAATTAAGGTAAGCAAGTCCATCTTTTTTAGGACTTTGGGCTGTTGCCTCTTCTACATTTTGCAAAAAGGTAAAATAAAATTTTTCTACATCTTTCTTTGTCAGGCACACAAAAGAAGGTGCTGTGGTTTCATTGTTGATTGCGGTGTATTTGGCTTTCCAGCACTTCTCAAGAACAAGCTTACAGCAATCGTTTGACCAAGGTTCAATTGTTGCCACCTTAGCTGTCATTTCTATCACTGTTGTATCTTTGTTACTTCTGGTCTGAGTTGGATTTTAAATGATACGCCCTAATATGTTGTAAATAAGAACAATCCTTGTTAGAATGTTGATATAAAAAATGTATGGATTATGTTTGATCCTCCATCTTTTACTTTTCACTTGTTAATTCAAATAATGAAGTTGGAATCAGTATTTGGTATTTGTCATAGAAATTGTTTTTAAAACATGTTTATTATCATATTTATCAGAACCAAATTACACTAATCAGTTTATCCCGTTGAACCATAAAATACTAAAGACTAATCAGTCTTTAAAATGTGTAATAAAATGAATATTGCCTTCGAACTGTGGCAAGTTAAGCATTCACTTATATTGAATTGAATGAGCACATTTAAGTGTAAATATGTTGAATTTGTTATGTCTTATTTAAAATCAAAGTCGTTTGATAAAAACTGCAACTAAAACCATCAAGCCAGTTTGTGTTGTGTGATCACATACCCTGCTCGAATATCTATTGTGAAGTAGATTTTTCCAAAGGATCTGAGCGTCGTGTTATCAAATCTCACCAATAACCTGTTTTAGTCCAAAGGCGATGATTTCAAGTTCTTTAATGTATTTTATTCTGTTTAGTAAATAAAATGGCATGCTGGCTGATATTAATTACAAGGATTTTCTATGGAAGAGTAGCTAATACTGTAGAAAAACTGTCTACTACCTATAAATCCTTTTGGCTTGATCAACTAACAGCCATACATAGATGAAAGGTAGAGGTAATTTTAATTGCAAGACTTGTGGACTCTGACTCCTTGAAACTTTGCAAAAACTGCTGGAAGACGGATTGAATTCCAACACATCACATAAAGAATGACTGGACCTTGTTCATCATCTAGATGTAATTTGCTATTTGAAGGGAAGCCAACAAGCCACATGTGAGCAACAGGGGCAGGGAATAAAAGGAAGATGTGGCAGCGTTGGGGCTTCCTGTTGGTTCTGAACCAAAGACAGTTGATCCGTCACCACTAGGAACACCAGGAACTGTCAAGCCTGGTTGAGTAGGAGTCATTGGAGTTGGTGGACTTGGTGGACTGACAAATATTGGTGGTGGTGGACTTACGCTGCATTTATAAGATAATATATTAGGATGCATTAGGATTTCACCTTCATTATGTGGTGAAAGAAGAGATATAGGTGCTGCAAATATTCTCACCTTGTTGCCTTGGGTGATGCGAATTTGCAACTCCCACTACCTGTGATGGAATTAGATGTTATTTTCTATATTTATTTGGAGAAGCAAAAGTAACAGACATAGAATAAAGTAGAAATTGTATACAGACGAAGTCTAATCTAATCCCCTTAAAAAAACAACAAAACAAATGAAGCCCGCAATCCTTGGAGTCACAAATTAATGCGAAAACAATAAGCTAAGCACACGGATCAAATTCTGAAGACATTCATGATTTATCCCTTACTGAGAAAGGGGTTCAACACAGTGGCTGGACCTTCAGCAGTAACTGAAAGAAGAGTCATTATTACTCTAGTTGGTTACTTAGAAGGGTATTCATTACTTCTAATAAATAAAACCTAAAGTTTTGTGAAATGAAGTCAGTTGATGCGTTGCAGATTGCTCCACGGATGAAAGTATAAGTTCCTGGACCGGTAAGTTATGCGTACGGAGATACCGTAATTTAGAAAATCTTATAATAGGCATGTCAAGATGTTTAGTTAAATTTTTTAAAAACCTAGAGCTGGAGATGGGGTAATCCAACTAGTGGGTTATAGGTGCTTGTTGAAGTCCTTAAACTGGTTCTCGTGTTCTAGAAGTTCCATAAGAATCCACATTTTATATGAAAAAAATAGTGATTTCAGCTATCCAAAAGCTGTACCCGAAATTCCCAACGGATCTGAAATATTGGTTGCCTGATGATATTCATTGGATGGATACTTGATATGTACCAGAGACTACATGTTACCCTTGCTGTGCAGACTCAATTTTGTATGCAAATTTTATATGTCGATTTTAGGACACGTAAAATGTTTTACATATCATGACCACAAGCAAGAAAATGATGACAAGAGGATAATTGTGGTTTTAAGTTGGAAGAAATTCTTACTTGGATCATTGCTTGTAAGCGACGCCGTCCCTCCGAATACACAACTAGTAGGTGCTGGATTCTTCTGGTAGTAGTCGTTGAATGCATAGGAAGCATGATCACGGACAGTGTTGGGGTTATAACAGCTTGCTCCTGGTTGTATTTGTGAGCAGTCTGCACCTCCATATCCACAAGCATAGTCAAGAGCAACCTGTAGAGCAGTGTCTGAAGCTCCTTGGTTAGCGACACACCATTGACCACCTGATGATGTAGGAGTAGTCGGGGTTGGTGTTGTGGGGGTTGTGGTTGGGGTGGTTGGGTTTGGGTTTGGGTTTGTGTTTGGAGTGGTTGGATTTGTGTTTGGGGTTGTGGGGTTTTGTCCTGACATGTCAGGTGGTTGAGGGTTTGTAGGGTTTCCCATATACGGATTTCCTGTGTCTGGATCTGTGGGATTGACGATTGGAACATCATCCAATTGAGTGCCCAATTCCGAAGATGAGAATATTTCCTGGTTTTTGTTATTCGTTAATATTTTGGCTGTTCCTAAACCTGAAAAAGGAACGGTAACTTAATGCTTCAGTAGGACAAATGAGAATAACCATGCTGAAACTGAACTGGTCAATTGATATCAGATAACCCCATTTTTTTTTCTCTATATTTGCCACTGAAGGTGACGGGTATATGTGATTCTTGGACTCACGTTCATTCAATAATTATGTGATGCACATGAGCTAGGTATATACCCTTTCTAAAGCTACTGCCAATTTGCAAATTGCGCCTAGTCAAGTTCATTACAGTAGTGCCTAATAAGAGTGCATGCATGACTAACAACTCTTAGGTTTGGAAACTGTCATCATTTGTGCCTGAAGATAAACTTCGATCATGTTTTCGATTGATAAATTCTATCCTCAAAATCAAACGGCTCTTAATAATGAAAGTTGGTTTATGCATGTAGAAAAAAAGCTAAGTAAAAAAATCTTCCTTATTAATGTTACCTGAGCCATAGAAAAGACACAAGGAGAATAACAGGAGGTGGCAGCTTCTAGTACCCATTACTGCAGGTTGGCTTGTGCTTAGATTGCGGGTGTTTCCTTCTTGTTCTGGGGAAATGTTTACGCGGTAAGATTTATTAAACTAGGCCAGCACCTTGTCCGTTCCTGTGAAGAGGAATTTCATTACATGTTTTTATATTTTATATATGAGAAAATGTCGAAGAATCATAGCTTTCTTGGATCAAAGAGAGAAGGAAGAATATAAGCAAACTTGAGAAAGGAGACATGGGATAGTTGAAATAAGCAAGCAAGAGAAGGTGCAAACTGAGGGGGGAAAAGGTGCATGGCTAAGGAAAAAGGTGAAAGAGTGATCTGATGCTTAAGAGGTGCAATATTTATATAACTTATGTGACGGTGACATCTCTGCAACGTCCTTTCTCTTTTATGCCACTCTTTTCTACTGTTTCATGGGACTGAACCCAAAAGTAAAGCCTGAGCAAGTGGTTTTGCCTTTCAGGTTTGTAATGAAGAAAGTTGTCTCCCTTCTATTGTTTTTTTTCCTCCACCGCTCAACACAAAAACTCATTTTCTATTCTCTGAATAACTAGTTTCTCTATTTTGTTTTCCAAGTACGATTCCTTTCCTAAGAAACTCAAGTTATTATGCTGCTGCTTCTGCTGCCTTGTTCAACAAACAAGAACTCAGGATAGTCTTGTCATGCGTAAGCTTCCTTGTCTCAACTATGTTGCCTATTCTAACCCAAATAAGTTCTCTATTGCATAACTTCTATTACTTCTGCTATAAATAATATCATGCAATTAAATAAATAAAAAAGACAAGTATATCAAATTCCCAAATGTAACAATATTAACAACTCACTTGCAATAGTCTAGAATTAGAGAGAAGTATGGCTGTAACGCTATCAAGTTTAACTAGATACAGTGAAAGAATAGAATGAATTACATTATACTTTTATCAACTATAAGGGCTACCAAAAATGTAACCAACGGTTTTATCAGAAATGGTTTATTAAAAATTTACACGTGGAATCGTGTAAGATTTCGTAAAATGTCTTTCTCATCTTTAGCATTTTTCTTGTTGTCCACGTAATAATAAACATGGAAGGGAAGATTTGTGTTAGGAATTTGCAAAAAATCACAAGGGAAATTTCATAAAGACTACAATATAAGTATTGCAGCAAAGAATTCATTCTGAAGAGGGTATGCATTTTGTAAATAGAAAGTCAATAACAAAATGTCAATTATAAGCATGCAAACAGAACAGAAATAGGAGATTGATTTTGGAATATGTTTTATTAACAATAAATAAAGAAAAGGAATAAGTTACAATTCATAATAAACAAATAGAGTAGTTGTGTTTTATTAACGTGTCTACTAAATACTACCATCATCTTCTTTTTTTCTCGATGAATACAAAAATGCTATATACTTAGACTTTAGAAGAAGGATTTTTTTAAACATATCTTTACAAATGCAGAAAAATAAATATAAATTTGTAAAGACATCTTAAGAATAAAACAGAGAATTTCTTTAAAAGTAAAAGCTAAACAAACTTGTTTTGAGTCAGAATGGGAAGAAAATTACTACAAACGCAGAGCAGAGGAGACACTGAAGTTGTTTTACTCGAACCTTGGTAGTGTTGTGTTCTCATTTTTACTGCGAACATGTGATTTATATGCTCAGACTCTGAAATCATTATTACTATAATTAAATGACAAATTTATGACTAATACACTTTCAAATTGTTCTTAATTAACTTCAAAAAATCGAAAATTTAATTTCAAGTATCCAATTATTTAACTTTGAGTGTTTTATCACTTATGGGTTATCAATTTTCAATTGAATTGAATCATCAATGGAGACAATATGATATCTGTTTTTGTCACGTGGATTTGGCACTTCTAAGATTTGATGTGAAATGGCATGTAAATTCATTTATACCATAAGAGATTCTTCTACAATTTCTTTTTTCAATTTCACCATTTTAAGTAATATTTTTTAAATTAAAAAAATTACTTTATTATTTTTATTTTTTTAAATAACTATAAATTTAAATTAATTATTTTTTAAATTAAAATAAATATTTTATCATTTAATCTTTTTAAATATATAAGTCTCATCCATGTAAACTGAAAACGTAATAACAAATATCTTATGTTATTAACTATCCTTTTCAAATGAAAGGTTTGATGAGTGATGAGTGGCTTCTTGTCATGCGACTTTGACTTTTTCAATGCTAATTATATATCAAAACATAATTTCATTCACATAATATTTGGTAAATCTAAAAGTTAATGTTTAAACCAAACACAAATAAGGTTTTTGAGACAAAAATATTTTTGATGTTATGTAAGCTTTATTATTTTATAACCATTGAATTCGGGTGTGTTTATTTTGGATTTTAAATAAATTAGGTTTATTTTGAGTTGAGAATCACTAAACGAAATTATTTTTAAAAAATGTTCATTTTAACATATATAATTTGGAATATAAAATAGGTTTTGGATTAATTACTTCAGAATTTATGATAATAGTGTAATTTTTATAGATAATTCAATTCATACTTAATAATCTTATAATGATGGATTGTACTGTTTATAACATTTTTCTTTCCAAATCACATTCAACATTTTCGAAAAAAGTTAACTTAAAAAAATAGAGAAAAAGAGCCCTATAAAAAAAAGGTTCATTTTGTAATAATTTATTATTTATAATAAGTTAATTTGTTGCTTTTTAAGATTTATACTAATATCTTGTTCTTGTAATGATTCTTTGTTTAAAAAAAATCATAACCACACTTTAAAAGATGATTGATTATAATTATTTCTTTGAAAGATTTTTCGTCTGGAAAAAAACTCTGATTACACCATAGAGGAAACAAAGGCACTATGTACCCATTAGTTAGACTTATTTTCTTTCATTTTAAAGATCCTTATCTAATAATCTTAATTTTTGGAGACTTGCTTGCTTAGTTGAATTAAAGTTTATATATATATATATATATATATATATATATATATTAATGGAGAGCTCATATTTAGAATAAAAAAGAGAATAACAAATATTTATTGTTTATTTTCATTTATTTAAAATTAAAATAATGTTATATTAAACATTTTCCATTGAACTGTTACAAAATAATCTTTTATTGGTTTTACAGTTTTTTAACCATTTTTGTCCAAGTAGATTTTGTAAGTTATGTGAATCAATCACTTTACTTATTCATAGGTTTTTGAGTCTGACAGGCCTTTCGATACAATTTTCAAAATACGGTTTTGAATTGTATAAAAAGCTATCTCGATGTAAGAAATGAACAAAATCATATATGATAACTGAGGCACGAAAATTAAATTAACGCCACGTTTCAACGCTGATGCAAGGGACTTCTCTTGTTCACATCAGAAAACTGAAGAAATGACATACAAAATAGTGAAAGAAGAAGCATAAGTTATTTGCAATTTCTATTTTCATCATTGTCAATATGTACGAGTTCTTTATCCATGAAGTGGCATTTTCAATGTGCTTAAACAATCAACTAATTGGTTCTGATACAATTTAATATTGAGAGGTAAGGCAAAAATAGAAACATGGTATCAAAAGATTCATATAGAAATGTATAACAAAGTTTCTCTTTGTTAGTATGTATTAAACCCAACTCACTTCAGTGCTGCACTGGCTGCTTGAATGCAAACTCTTGCATGCTTCATAGGTCATTTCTTCTCATGTCAAATTCACTATACACTTTATCTTCCACGGAACACTTCAAATCTTCCAAGCCAATCTTGGGTGTTAAGCCAATGTATGTTAAATTAAATGTCCTTGTTGGCTAGGTACACCTTTCATGCATATATATTAATCTGAAACTCTTGAGATATATATGGCAACTTCCAGAAGCAGATTCTTCAAAAGTTTCAAATTAAATGATAAATCCAAAGCAAAAGAATGCATTGGAATACCAAAGAAACTGCTTTATCCCTGTTGAGGCATACTGCATTTTTTAAGATGTTGGCTGATATCATCCAATGCTGCAAAATGGGGCTCAGATCACGTTCCATATTACAACTTTTGACCACGCAGGTGAAAAAGAAAAGACGGGAAAAAAATTGTACCTGGAAGTTTCTGGAAGTCAGGCTCTATTCCATTGCCATTTATATCCTTGTGATGTGGTGTTACATACTTCCCGACAGTGATAACCACACCAGACCCATCGTCAAGCTCAAATACAGATTGGATTAGACCCTGTTTGAAGCATTGCACATTAAAGTGTCAAGAAGAGTTTGTGTGAGAGAAAAACCATTGCAAATATAACAAGTCAGTTATAGATATTTATACGATTTTCCTCTATTATCTTCCCTTTAGTAAGAGAAGCAGACGAGAAAAGAAACCCGTTTATAGAAGCAGATAAAATGTTGCACTGTCATCGTGGTGCTCCTTCAAAAAATATATACACCTTAAAAGAAAGCTAACGTGTGTTTAATAGAAAATGCATTCAAATGCACGGGATTTTCAGAACAAAAGCATGCAGATAAAGTCTACATGGTTTGAACCATACAGCACCGGTGGAAAAAAAAAAACATCATAGATTTATGAACCTTGCCATATGTCCGTTTTCCAACGAGAACAGCTCTACAATTATCATGAAGTGCAGAAGCAACCTGAAATAAGCACAACACCAATTGTGTCATCATAAGAAGAGTGAAAAATCAAACAAATATATTAAGAAACTGAGCTTCGTACTATTTCACTTGCGCTGGCAGTTTTGTCATTTACTAAAACCTGCAAGGGTTCAAACCAAAAAGGATTATAAGCCTTGCCATCATGACGGGAAAACATGTAATTATACACTCAAACATATAAGATCTCAACTTATTTCAAACTTTTAGCTAGTCAAGTGCAAGGGGTAATGAAAATGTCCATAAAACTAGAGCATAATCTCAAATCTGAGACGTTCTTTAACTTATTTATTTACAATGAATTGTGGAACATTTTAACTATCAAGCCATCACTGAGCAAGATGTTTTGACCAAATGATGTCATTGAAGTATTGGATCCAATTAAAATCCATTTTTTCAATAAATCCCTTTCGAACAGTTTCCCAAGTATTTTAGGGGTCCAAACAAACAAAAATAAAGATGGAATAGTAATCGAGGGAATGTTAGTATTAATCACTGACAAAAAGAAATTACAGGAGATGATCCCACTGAGAGCTGAGCTCCTATCAGAGAGGCTAATGCCCTCTGTCCACAACAAAATTATATTATTCTGGTACCCCACTCTCATCACAATTCCCGTATCTACCCTAGTTCCCCTCTCACATTCTTGGTAAAACAGTTATGAACCCTTCTCTTCATACCCTTGTTTCTCCTAGAACAATCCACATTGAGCCACTCTCCTATTTCCAAGCACACACAACCAATCCAACAATATTAGACTGGTTCTCAAGTCTCGGCTGGGGAAATTGACTTTTAATGCTGAATCCCTCTTCCCAAGTTGCATCTTCCATGCTTTACCCATTCAATTGGATGAGCAATTGAATAACAGATTCTCCACCTTCTATGATGCACCTCCTAGCCAGACTATTTCAAGTTCAAGTGGCAAAACATTGTCACTATCCAACTCTGAGGGTAGCGTCTCCTCCACACTGGTATATCTTGAGTGGGCCCCTTGTGGTATCTCATGAAATTCCTTTATCATCTCCAGAATCCTCCGTAAGAAAATTGAAGACAACACAAATACACCCTCATACAAAAGAGTACCTCTCTTGATTAGAGGAACCAAGTTTAGATGGATTTCCCTTCAATCCATCAATGATAGATAGCAACTTATTCTCACTGTACACCTCTACTCTCCGGTCCTGATTTGCATTTGTCAAACCTGTATCCCAAAAGCTTGGCCCAATTCAAATGGATCATAGCCTTTCAAAGTTCAACACAAACTCACCTTCATGTCAGGGTGGTTCCCTAAGTATAGAAATAAACTTCAACAGACACCAACCTATAGGATTTTTGTCGAGCATCAGCAACTAGACCTTCTTCATTGATTGACAGAACTTACCCAACGCTAAATCCAAGAGCGTCATTGTTGGCTACCTAGCAGAAGCAATGCCACTCAAGGTTCCAATGACTATAGACAACATCTCAATCAACTTCTTGTACTTCTCCTTATCACGAGTTTGCAAAGTAAGGTATTCTTAATGCCTCGACCTAATTTCCAGTGCTGCAGCCTTGGCGTCCACGTTTTAAAATTAACTCTGTATTCTTAATAAAAACACTTGAATTCAAAAGCTTATTTCCCAAAATCTACAAAAAAGCATAAACTGAGCACTGTCTCTGAAAGTACCAATTATGAACCTTCAATAGTAAGGTGAAAGATATTTACTCAAACGGTTCAAACAAATCAATGACCCATCATAGATAACATATCCATCATTGTTTTCAATAACAGTAAATTCCGATAACCCTCAATGTGTTTGCACTCAAATCATTACCTATCAATATCATACATAGCATATCTACCATATAGCTTCATACGTTTAAGTCCCACAAAACTAGAGTACTAGACCCCTGAGTTAGTTCAATCTATTTTCCCCCAACAAACAATAACAATATTGGGCAATCTGGCCTTATCTTAATAGGTTAATATAAAACATGCATTATTTTTCCTGTTGAACAAATCTCAAGTTTTTATCTTCTCCTGTATTTAAAAGAGAAAAATCCACAATAAATAAATGAATTGTAGGTGTTTTGCTGTCTTTTGTATTTTGGAAGGTGTCATTTGTAATTTCTAAGGTTCATGTTACCAAAGTTCATCAAATTGGCATCTAGAGTCACCATTTATCAGTCAAATTATAAATAATATCGTCAAAGAAATGTCCTTGAACTCTTCCTGTCCCGATGATAAACCAAAAAAGAAATTGAGAAGTAGAATAATTTAATTCAAGGTTAATTCAATGATAGAAAGTAAGATATAGAAATGTGTTTACAACAACAGGAGCCTGAATCAATGGTGAAGTATCTGAAACGATAGTCTTCTGCAACTGAGGATCTCTTCCAACAGTGTAGATCACCTGTCATGAAGGCATTAGAAAAAAAAAAAAAAGCTAAGATGTTCAAAAGAACAGTTGAATAAGTATCACAACGTAGCAGACCTTTTTATGATCAAGGTTTCCTACAGTATAATAAAATAAAGTAACAGCTATATACACAATTTCTAACGCTGAACTGAGTTCATGCGATAGAAAATAAATATTGAAAACAAAGTAATCAGAACAGGATGCCAAAGCAATTGAAGTGCCTAGAAAAAGCCTTTTACCATTATACAATCACACCAAGAATAATCAAGTCCTTTGCTCTGCTAGATGAACTATATAATTATTAACAATAGTAGTAATAATAATAAAAATAATAATTATAATTATAAGAATGACAATAATAAATGAATAAATAAAAGAGCAAATCAAAGCATACACAATTCAATTATGGTTCATGTTTTATTCAGAATTCAAAAGCAAATGTCAAGCCTTGGACAAGCTGGAAATAATAACAACTACAACAATAATAATAGGCTAAATTGGAGTATACACGCTTCAAACTTGACGTATGTTCGGATGAGATGTTAGAATTTGAAAATAAATAAGTAATCCCCAAATGTGATCTCCTCATTATGCAAGAAAAGGGGTGGGGCATGGGACCCCACTTGTAAACCAATAAATATCTAAGAAAAAATTATCATGTGACTTTCACATGACACCAAAATTATTACAGGAAAAAACACAGATCATAAAATAAAAAAAATAAAAAACTTAAGGATAAAAACATGTTTTAACCTCATTATATCGTTTTGGGGAAAAACAACATTTAAGTGGATACCTGACATAATACACCTCATTGATTTGTAACTTCAAATCATTGGGGGCGTCAAATGATAATTCTATTAAATATTAGATGTTGCCTCTTATGGTAGAGTGTTTTCCCCATAAAATGTGAAGGAAAGGAGCTTGTTTGCAACTTTTCAAACCCTAAGGTATAATCATCGAGTACGCATAAGTTCAAGGAGGTTAGCAACAATTTACTCTTGATCAAAACTGTTACAATCAGTAAGGGGCACAAAACTGACATACCGTATCTCCTTCATTTAAGAAAAGCTTTGCAATTTCAATTCCAGCCTGAATAAGTTAAAAGTTGCAACAAATTAGGCAATTTAAAGGCAAATAAAAACTATAATTAACAGAATGCAGGCATCATTGATCTTGTCATCTTAAATTTAAAAAAACAAGAGAACAGAAATTCTTTTACGGTGTTCACAATATCTTGCAAAACGCATGTGTTTACATAGGCAAACAGACAAATATGTACAAACAAGTGAAAAGACACAAATTCAATTTGTTCACAATAAGAGACTCAAAAGTAAAGAGCTTCAAAGCTCTAAATCAGTTCTTAAATTCTGCTATGGTAAACATACTTAAACATCTCAAATTCAAAATATATGCAGATTTATGTTCAAGCTATATGTTGGGCCCTGCTAAAAAAATGGAGTCCATCTCCCGACAGAAATTATTTAATGATGGGCTACTTGATCCATTATTTGTGCTTCTTACTGATTATTAGGTATGCAGTAAAATATTTTAGTATAGACATTAACCAGATTATCATGTTATGTGAATTTTTTGAAAGTTATAATGATGGGATATGTCCAAGCCATATACTTCATTATAATGATGGAATCACTCGCACAATGACAGAGATTTGCAAATAAATTTTCTGAAAACTGAACACTGATTTCTGTGTTTCATTGACAAAAATATCTAGAGGATTACAAGTTGCCAGCACTCAGCCTGTAAATATCATGTATGTAGGAAAGGTAAATAGGGGTATATGGAAAAACAACCTGTACTAGCCCACCAAGATTGTCTCTAAGATCCAATATGAAATATGAAGCACCCATGTCTTGAAGTCGCTTCATTGCTGCAAAATACATTATTTGTTCTGGTGTCATTTATAAGAAACTGGAAATAACTAAGGAAAGTCCACGGGTAACAGTACCATACCCATGAATATAAGGATCCAGAAAAGTGGTAGCTTTCATTGTTTAACTTTCTTTTAACAATATATGGTATTCATTCTTACATGAGCTACATAGCCCAGATAAATTTTTAAACTACTGACAAAATAAGGCAAATAAAACCCCCTCCGCAGATCAATGTCAAGTTAGTTATGCAAAAGTTGCTATTTAGTGACAGAGGACTGCTAATTATTTTTCCACTGCTATTGAAATAAAAATACATAAGCATAAGCAAAAAAATGTTTCTTATTGAGATAGTATCATTATTTTAGTTTGAAAAAGAAACAGACATGAAGCTAAGAAAAACTGACCAATGACTAAATCTTTTCTGGCCAATGCATTGAACTCTTTGAGGCGTATGTACCCAACAGGAGTAACACCATTGTCCAATTGTTCCAACCGATAAAAGACTGGTGTACGAGCAACAAGTTGCCGCTGAACTTCTATTGATTCGACAGGTCCACAGTAGCCATGCTTGACCTGACAGTAGTAATCCAAATATTAAATTAGAACATCAAAACATTATTAATTTCAAAAGAACAAAGGCTAGAGCAGGTACCAAACTAACTTGGAATTAGAATCCAAAACCTGAATAGTCACAGATGTTCCACTAGGACCTTGCAAAAGGGATGATACTTCAAATGCTGATTTTCCCTTTACCTCCATGTTATTGACAGCCAAAATTTCATCCCCCTGGCGAAGAAGAAAAAAGATGAAGGAAGCTGTAGGAATTTGTGTATGGACTACACAACAAAATCCATTTTGTATAAGCTCTATAAATAATTATAGGATATTTTATTCCTGTATACATGATATGATATGTCTATAAATAATATTCTAATAAATCTTAATCTAATTAGATATTCCTATAATGATCCTAATTAAATAAGGAAATAAATCAGAATATAAAATAAGAATAAATTCTAACAGTTTTCAGCAAATTCAACATGGCATCAAAATGGTACCATCCTCCCAACCTGTTCTGTCACCATTCCGCTTTTAAGTTCCTCACAACAACAAAAATGCTCTGATAAAAAATTAGTCACTTTTTTCAATGTTACTCGTATTTCTAGTATGACCGCCACCATTGCATCATGACCTAATTTGGTTTGCCACTAGCAGTTGTTCACCATGGTCAGACATTTCTATTGACACACCCAATGCCCGCCACCCTTCAATGATCCCAGCTTTTTCTAGATGCTCCGCCCTCCAGAAGCATTGATCCCGACTTTTGCCAAATGCCCTAGTCCCGGCTTTGTCCCACATGCACTAGATCTTATAGAATGCATTGGCATTGTCTCTATTCCAAAAATTCATTTTTCAAGTCTAAACATTTTAGGTCTCTAACAATACTAGTTTGAAGCTTTTAAATGTGATTTTGAGAAGGGCAGACCTGTTTTGCTTGCCATGAATTGCCGCAGATCATGTCAGCTATTTGGCAAAGCTATTTTTATCACCAACTTCTCCAACATCTCAAGTAGTTTTTTCAACTATTGTTTGGGGTGGATCTCAATTTTTATGTTTTTTATTTACAATTTATGGGAAAGTGATTACTTTCTTGTAACAAATTAAAGTTTAGTACGCTTCAGCGTCAAAGCAGAGTATCAGAAATATAACAAATAACAAAAGATGTTAACCTATATTTCTAACATAAACCCAAAATAGTTCTGTGTGCCTACCCCATTTGCAATAGGAGATAGTGAAGGGCAGAGTTTATGCTTATAAATGGTAAAGGCGGGGAAGGGAAATTGTTTTGAATGGTCAAAAGAACCAAAAAAATTTGTTCACCTATTTCTACCTAGTAGTATACTGACTACAAATACTCTTGCAAATAAAAAGAAATATATTATACTCTGTTTGTAGAAGTAATGAATATGATAGATTGCTTATGTAGCAATTATAAATGCATAGAATGCTTAATGTAACATATTTATCTCATTGACAAAAAAGCACAAAAGCAAAGACAAGCGCTGTCGGTGCAGATTTTTGAATGTGCAAATGATGATTTGAAGATTCACAAATTTTGAAGAATGTCCATCAACTCTGTCTACCTGTCTAACACCAGCAGAATGAGCAGGACCGTCCAGTATAATTCCCAGTACTTCCAGTCTGAAGTTTCCATTTTCATCAGGAACTTCCTTGAGGTTTATTCCAACTCCAGTCATGTCATACCTCGCCATCTTGGAGAACTTTCAACAGTGGGAAAAGTTCGCATGCAATTCAATAAGAAACATGAGAAGCACGGCAGTAGAAATCACCAGTCTATATAATCATACATAATTAAAACAAAGAACAGTGAAGAATAAGATAATACAAAAAACACATCACTAGTTTCTTATTCTCTCCAATAATATGCAAGGGAAGCAATATTTTTGAGGATTACATGTTTTGAAAGATGTGTATGTGATTTGTGTGCTATTAGTTTTTCTTTTAAACAATATACTAGCTTTCATCTTAAAACTAATTGCATTACGTGAAGTTGTCCAACATCTATAGAAATTGCATCCAAGAATTGAGGCAAATCATGTGGCACTTTCACCTATTGCTCCAAAACCCGTACTAACTAATGATATGACAAAATAACTAATGATATGACAAAATCGTACATATAACTTATGAGTACAATCCTCATCCTGTAAGAATAGTTTTTCAGATATATCAGGCTCAAACCCAAATTTTATGATAGTATCAATATCTAGTTGTTGTCGGGCTCATTGTGTCACCTAAGACCAATAATAAACCAAAGCAATTCAAAATTAGTGTGAGACTATTTTAACCGAGTCGCTCATGAGTTTGAATCGAATCAACTACTTGCTAAAAGAGGTTCTCGAGTTGAGTTTTTCACTTAAATACATTCTTATTAAATCGAGTTTGGTTTAGCTCAACTCACTCATTTCCAGCCAACTACATGCAAATGTCCAGGCTTGCTATATAATGCCCGAAGTGCTCATTTCACATTAACTTGTTATATGACCGTGAACAATAGGAGGCAACTGTGAACTTGTTAGCTAACTTTAGCTTTTGGTATTGAATTGTGCCCATACTCATTCTAAAAAGCCCCTCTACGTATCGGACAGGTGATGGCAGAACATGGAGAAGGGTGTAAGCGATGTGTCATCAAGTTAGATTGCATATCAAAGCAAAATGACCTTGAGTGAAGTTACCTATAAAGTATATAAGCAACAGCACTCCAATAACTGAATCCGACAACACTAATACTAGCGTCCAACAAATGACCCATGCAAAATTGACGAACAAATTACCTCCTCAGGGGAGAGAAAGCGCGTATAAGGATCGCCCAAACCGGAGAGCATTCGTTTGATGATTTGGTGCGCCTTCGACCTCGTCTGAATGGAATTGCTCAAAATAGCTTCTCTCTTCAGCTGGAATCGACAAAGAAGCGCTGTATCAGCATCAACAAACCATAACGCAGTAGTAACAGACACTGCGTGCGAGAGTATTATCAGTATGAGTAGTTGAAGTCTGTTACCTGCCACGTATCCTGAGACCAGCGGTGGCGACCGGTGTCGAGGAAGGTGTCGTTGACAATCTGCCACGCTTCCTCGACGAGGCCCTGGTTAGTGACAACCTCGGGAGCGGTTTGGAGCGTCTCTTGCGGAGGCTGGTGGTGAGGACACGGTTGGGAAGGGAGTTGCAGTGCGGAGACGGAGGGGAAGGAGAAGAGGAGGCCAAAGGAGAGGGCGGCGCCGAGGAGAGTGTTGCGGAGGGGAAGATGATGTTTGGAGAGAGTTGAAGGCGGTGGTTGCGATGGCGGCGGCGGCGGCGAGAGTTTGAGACAGAGATAGCCACTCATCTTCACTCACATTCTCTTAGTGAAATGTGTTGGCGTTGTTCTCTTCTCTTTAATTAGCTCATTACTTGTTTAGAAAAGAATGCATGTAGAGTCACCCGTTACGTGATCCATAGGTGGATCCCACTCTCATCTCCTACCTAACCAACACCCCAAAACACAACCAAACCAAACACCGCAAAATGCAATGCAAACCCTCTTCCTAATTTTGTGGATTATTTAATGTATTTGTGTTACTTTCTCTGGATTTATTTAATTTCATTTTCAAAAACATTTCACCCTACTTTTTTTCTCTTAGGATATGAAATATGTTAATTTTTGTATGAATGTATAATTTTGTCCATTCAGTGCTAATTTGACTAGTACTATAATCATTTAACATATAAATATTTTGATAGAAAAATGATTCTTCAATACACTCATCATCACACGTACACAACAATTCAATAATTATAATAACTTATTGGATCATACACCGAAACTCACCTAAATTAAATTCAAACTTTTTACAGCGAAAAGGTTAAGAATCAAAAATAATAATAATTAATGTGTATTTAATTCTTTAAAAGTATAAGTATTTTTTTAAATCATTGTCAACTTTGTATGATATTAAAAGTGAATATATTGATATTATTGAAAATGCATTTTTATACCGAATAAGAGTGATTGTATTAATTTTTTAAATGATCGTTGTTCGGATATTTGTATATCTAAAATGGTTATAATTTTTTCACATAGATAAATGTTATATTATATTGTTAGTTCTATTTGGATAAATATTAATTTAAATGTTATGTTTGTTGCTGTTAGTTTATATGATTTTCTTCTTTAATGATTAATGAGAATAAGATGTGCTTAATTGAATTATGAATTATACTTACATGTTTTTTTTCAAAAAATGTTCAAATTTATACTCTTATGGTGTGCAATGTGTGAATCGGGAACTTGATTTGGTTGAATGTTGTGCTACTAGTTAAAATTTTGGTTTTTTAAAAATTGTTCTATGCTTGTATACCTGTTGATTTGGGGTTTAAAAATGGTTTTATGTTCTATGTATTCTTTATGTCAAAAGTTGAATATTTCTTTCATTTATTTTTTCATTTTTTATTACTTACAGTTATTGAATTGATTGAGAAAATTCTTTAGGAATTGTAGTTTTTCTCTTTGGATTTGGTTGTTCACTTTATGAAATATATGTGTAATCCTTTACTTAATGTAATCATTGCTATGATTATTTAAATAATTTGGAAGATGATAAATCACAGTAAATTTCATAATTCAATGCTTTTCCTTGTGTTATTTTTCAAAATAAGGAGTTGGTGCATATTTTTTGGATTAAATCTAAAAATGTTTTAATATTTAAACCAAAGAAGAGTATGATTGTTTCATTTATGAACATAATATGACATAGTCTATAGACTAATTGGCTTAAGGTGAATACTCATTGTGATACCGGGATTATCCTAATTTAACTTTATGTACTGATATTTTTAAGAAGTCGAGATGATGGTATTTTTAAAAGAAGTCGAGGTAATGGTATTTCTAAAGGAAATCAAGATAAATATATGAATAATTTTTTAGCTTTTTAGGGTATTGGTATAGACTTTTATTTATATTGAGTTACTTTAGTTTGAAAGTGTTATTTATGCTTTGAAAACTTTAATTGGAGGGTGTTTTTTTTCTTGTAATTTCTTTTATCAATATATGATTTTTTTAGAGTTCTAGAAGGGGTGACATTTTTTAAGCATAAAAAATTCAAATTTTTTTATGTTTTTTGTGAAAAAAAATAATTAATTTAACTTTTATTTATAATTAATCATATAAGTGGTTTAATATATTTATTTAAATTTTTCTTATATAATAAATATAGTTCGTCAATGTTTCAGAAAATTTATAATAAATTTAGTTCATTTATATTTCGTGAAGTATGATTCTTATTATAAATTTAATGTAGTATTTTCTTATTTTGTATTTTTTTTAATTTTATTTTTTTAATCAATTTTCGTGTAATACCGATGAATAATGTGTTTTTGTCATAATTTCAACATTTAGACAAGTACACAAGTATATAATGTTATCACAAGTGAAACGTGGCATAATTTAGACTACTGTGAATGATATAATATTGTATATTTAGTTAATTTTATTTTAAATTTATAAATATGTTTAAGTTTTGAAGATATTAAATTTAGTTTTGGAAAATAACATGTATTTATTTATTTTTACTTTAATAAATATTATTGTATTTCTTTTAATAAAAGCTCCATGCTATATTTGCTTCATCTTATTGCGCACTTTTTCCAAATTAATAATATCTCTAGTTTAATGTCCAGAATGATCTAATGTTTAGGATAGATTAAATAACATTAAAATAAAAACTAAATACGAGTTAAATTAATGAATTATTAATATATTTAATCCTTTATTTTGAATTGTGCTTGAAATGTTTTAATCGCTATCACATTATCCATCCATCGATTTTGTCTGCACTTTCGTCTGTGCTACCTCCGCTTACGCAGGTAACTCAATCATCTCACTCTTCATCTTCTTCCTCAACCGTTCACGGTAAATTCCGTTAACCGTTTGATTCTGTAATTGAAGGCAATGTGTGGTGTTCCTCTCTTCAACCTCGCTCCCAATCTCACCGTTTCCCGGCTCTGCTTAGGAACCATGACTTTTGGGGAGCAGAACACGCTGGGCGAGTCCTTTCGCCTTCTCGACCAAGCCTTCCATGCCGGCATCAATTTCTTCGACTCCGCCGAAATGTATCCCGTGCCTCAGCGCCGTCGCACGTGCGGCAGGAGCGAGGAGTATCTCGGCCGTTGGATTGCTCACCGGAATATCCCCAGGGATAGCGTCGTTATTGCCACTAAGGTTCCGGTCTTCTCTCTTCTTCGCTATGCATGTTGCGCTGTCTCTTTTGTTCGCTATTAAAAGTCATCGTAGTTTCTAAAATTGAATGCGCGATTAGATTAGTATTCAATTGAGGCTGTGTAATTTTCTTTAACTTTCTTTTTGCACAATATATTTCACTCCGTTATGCATTTTGAAAATCGGATCTAGGACGGTGAAATTTGTAATAAAATGTATAATCAAGTATGTATAAAACTCTGAAAATCACTACTAATGCCCTAAAACTTACTGTTATTTTCGTGCCTAGTTATATACAAGTTACGTTTTTTAATTTCGGATTAACATTTGGTTATTTAAACTTTTAAGGACTTATTTTTTACTTTGGTTGATCGACGGACTAATGTGATACTGCCTTGCAATTCCAGGAACTAAACTCGGTGTTTTACAATTGTTTTGCTCATGTTGTTATGTGGCATATTAATTAATGTTTGTTGACGCAAGAACAGGTTGCTGGACCATCGGGGCAGATGACTTGGATTAGAGGTGGTCCTAAATGTTTGGACGCCGCTAATATTATTGAAGCTATTGATAGTAGGTTAGTTGCTCTCTTAAGTCTTTCTCAATTCATGTCCTACGTGCGGAGTCATTTTTGTATCGTATATGCAGAGTCAAACTAATAGTGCTTACAGTCACGATCCTAATGACTGCCTCTTGTTTATAAGTAGATGGTGGATAAATAATACCAGTAGAAACTCTTTTAGGTCTTTTTTGTTCCATAAACACAAGTTAAAAATTAACAAAGCTAAAATGAATTGATTTTATTTAATAGGTTAAAATTAACTCATGCACTTAACTTTTGTAGAAGCTTTTTCATTTAACTTGTTTAGTTTCACCTCGACTGTCAAATAAGAAAGAAAAAAAAAAATGATCAGAACAATAGTGGAGATTTAGATTGCGGTGGCTCATAATATACACTCCTGAGAAATATGCTGGTCCGGGTGGAAGTGGGGAGTAGGGGTGCTGTTCTGAAGATATATAAGATAAAGTTAAGTTTTGCATCTTTTTGATTCTCTGTCTAGTAATAAACGCTGATAGCTTACGCAATTGGATTTGTGCAGTTTGTTGCGGATGAGGATGGATTATATTGATCTTTATCAAATTCATTGGCCTGATCGGTTTGTATGTTTTTGTTAGTTTAAGCATTTAGGCGTTTGTTTACATTGTTTTTGAGCATTTCCTGTTGGTCGGTTTTCTCATTTTCTGCCCAATGAACATACATATATGCATCTTAACTCTTGAAATGTTACACCAATTCTTGTAGCTATGTTCCAATGTTTGGAGAAACCGAGTATGACCCAGTCCGACAATATGCTTCAGTTGGTATAGATGAACAACTTGAAGCTCTCAGTACAGCTGTGAAAGCTGGGAAGGCAAGTGGTATTGTTAAATAGTTTCAATTGTCAACTTGTCACTATTGTGATTCCTGAATCAATGTTCGTGAGTATGAAAATGAACGCACTTTTGCAGATCAGATACATTGGTCTCAGTAATGAAACACCTTATGGCTTGATGAAGTTTATTCAGGTTGCTGAAAAATATGCTTCACACCTCAAGATAGTATCTCTGCAGGTTTGGTTACTTACTATCGTTCAAATCCTGCTGTATTGTTTTTTTATTTTCGTCATGGAAGCCTCACCCTCAATACTACAATCCGTAGGAGCAAAATGTATTCCTGACACTAATTTTCTTTTGTTTAGTGACAGAATTCATATAGCCTTCTTTGTAGAACTTTTGATTCTGCAATGGCTGAATGCTGCCATCAGGAGAGGTATTTTATATTATCGTTTGATATGAAAACATATTCTATGACTAAGTGGTCTAGAGTTTGATATTTGACCCTATTCTTTTGGATAAAAGTAAAATTTCATTACAAGGTGGACTAGTACATTGTCCACCCTTTATGTTCAAAGGTTAAGGTTAAGGTTGCATAAGGGGACATGTTTCATACAAATAATTTGTGTTTCTTCACCCAACAACTTTAATTTATATGATGGTTGGTTCATAACAATTATTAAAATAAAAGTTCCAGCTTACTTCATGTTTGGGCTCCCTTAAAGAAGCGTATCTAAGATATATAATGTTATGAGTTAAACAATAACTAGAAGATTTATATTATATAAATCAACTTTAATACAAGCACGGTGTTAAAATTCCATTTCAATCAGATGAATGGAACAATGAAAGCTTAATGCTTGAAATTTTATAACTTTTGCTACATTTGTCGGCCTAAGTCGCTTTCCTGCGTTTTTAGTGAAAACCTCATTGTTGAATAATTGATTTCTCTTTTCAGTATTAGCTTGTTGGCCTACAGTCCCCTGGCAATGGGTATACTGTCAGGGAAATATTTTTCCCCAGGCGGTGGTCCAACAGATGCTCGTTTAAATCGTTTTAAAGGTTAGTTGACATCTTTTGGGACACGTTTTGTTTTATCAAGCATTTTCATCTCGTACCCTCCTTCCCAACATGAAGGAAGGAAAGTGAAAAGAAGTGACATGGTATGCATGAGTTTATCCAACTAATACTATTGTTATTATTCATAGGGAAGTATTCAGAAGGTGAATCTAGATACAATTTGTCCAGTAAAATTATAGAGGCAGCTACCATGGTAAGTGGATTATCCTCAAAGTTGTTACAATTCTAATACTTTAACTTACTTTTGAATCTGAATGTCCCCCCAGTTTCTAAAATTCTTTGAATTTCGTACATATTTCTTCTGCATACTAATTTTAATTTCCAAATTCATGTTTCCCCTTTTACAGGAATACCTTAATATTGCAAAAACATATGGTCTCCATCCTGTGACTTTGGCTATAGGTTTGATAATCTTGTCCTAGATCTTCATGTGCAAGCCCCCCTCCGAATCTTCCCTTCCATTTATATTGAGTGATTTGGGGTTGGGGTGTTGAATATCAAATAATGGAAAAGAGAGAATTTTGGTGCCCTGCACCTTAAATACTTCTTCTTGTATTTTATATGTGATCGTATTACATAAACGTGACATGTATTTATAATAATTAAACTTTTTAAAAATATTATAACTAAATATACTTTTATCGTAAATAAATATAGTAAAAACATAATCAAGACAAAATTAGTGTTTCTCCTTAAGTGAAGATAAATAGGAGAAATCATTATTGCTATTCTTAACGCCCCCCTTCAATGATTATTTTCTCTTCAATATAGGCCTTGTCATACTAAGTTGTTTTCTAAACTCTTCAAATTTTGAACTGCATAGACCTTTGGTAAATACATCTGCAACCTAACCTTCCGTGTTGATATATTTCATTTTGATTTCACCTTGGTTCTAGCATGAAAGATAGGGTTCTCTGCCAAACGAATTGTAGATTGGCATTTGGAAGTTATGTGTCGAGTTTTGAGATATGTGAAAGGTATCATGGAATATTTTTCAAGAGAAGTGAGCAGTGAAGTGATAAGACATTGCGATGCTGATGATGACACTAGTCGACGATTGGTTATATATTTTCACTAGGATCAGGATTTGTATCTTGGTGTAGCAAGAGACAACCAACAATTTCTTGATCTAGTTCAGAGGCAGAGTCTAGAACAACGGCTATGACTGCTCAAGAATGTGTGTGGTTGATGCAGTTTCTTTTACCTCAACCGATTCGTTATGCAGTCAATCAAATTATATTGTTATAATCAATCTACATTTTGTTTGATAGAGAACCCTATCTTTCATGCTAAAACCAAGCATGCTGAGGTGCATTATCATTTCATTAGACAAAAAGTGTTATGAGGTGAAATAAAGAAGAAGTATATCAACACTGAAGGTCAATTTGCATATTTACCAAAAGTCTGGGCAGTTCAAAATTTGAAGAGTTTACAAGACACCTTGGTATGACAACAAGGCTTATATTAACGAGAAAATAATCATTGAGGGGAATGTTAAGAACAATGATGATTATTTCTCCTACTTTCCTTCATTTAATGAAGAACACTAATTTTTGTCTTTATTATTTTTTTACTATATTTGTTTACCGTAAAAGTATATTGAGTTATAATATTTTTAGAAACTTTAATTATTATAAATATATGTAACGTTTATGTGATAAAATCACATATAAAATACAATAAGAAATATTCAAGGTGTTGGGCACCAAAATTTTCTCTCTTCTATTATATGGTCTTCATCATGTATCTCTGGCTATAGGTTTAATAATCTTTTCCTAGATCTTCATTTGCAAATGCAAGCCCCCCTCCCAATCTTTCCTTTATATTGAGTGATTTGGGGTGGGGTATCTCAGTAATTTGCATGACTCCAAACGACCATTGTATTAAATTTTGTGCTGGGTCGACCGTACTTGTTGATGCCGTTTAAAATTTAGTAGGAGGGATTACTAATGCTCATAGTAGGTTGTTAGTTGTGTTTGTGCCGAAGTTACTTTTTGGGAAAAAAAATATTTTTTATCTCTGTAAAATGTAAAGTTCAATTTTTTTTTTTAAAAAATCCACTTTTGGTCTTTCTAAATTATATTACTTTAGTCCTTCAAGCTCTAAGAATTACAGTATTAAAACTGCACAATTTTTTTAGAAAGATAAAATTAAACTTTATATATATTTTAGAGCTACAAGAACATATTTTATCCGTTCTTTCTTTTATCTCCCAGGCCTATGTTTTAAGTAAATTTGTAGGTAATTAAGATCAGTGCTTATGTAGAATTTAGTTATGGGCCCTCAGTCGAATTTGAATACTGATAGAGGTTTGGTAAATGGGGATAAGCCATGCCTTCGAAGTTGGCGTTCTCGCCTCGTGATATTGTTGGATGCCATACATTGGCTTCTTCTGAATAAACAAGAATGTAATGGGTTTTCTTTTATCTTATTACTTTAAAAGGATGCAAAAAAAAGGTTAATTTAGTAGTATATTAGATTTTCTGGATGTTGTTATTGTTCATGCCCACGAATAATGAAGTTTTATCCATCATTTGCAATTAACTAATGCTTTTTAATTTTCTTTTTCAAACGCCCATTGTCTATGCTATTGATTGTGGTCCTTGAGCTTATCCGTTAGAGGTTATGGACTTCTGGGGCATTAGTTTATTTGCTTGATGCGTGTCAGATTTTCTTTTCTATTTATCCTTCTTCTTTTGTTTTGAGCAGCCTTTGTTTTGCGACACCCACTTGTTGCCAGTGTTGTTTTTGGGGCTACCAAATCATGGCAACTCCAGGAGGTTCTAGATGCATGCAAGATCGAGCTCACATCTGAAGTAATTGATGAAATTAACAAGATACATTCCAGGTTTCCAAATCCATGCCCATAATGAATGCATGATCATTTCCCCATTTTTCAGAATTGGTAATTTTCAACGAGTAATAGTTATTCTTTTTTGGCTTATAAGGTGAATCTGTCTATTGTCAATGGTGGTTAGGTTTGCAGTTTGTTAGTCAAGCTTCATTAGTCCTAAATGATTGTAATTTTAATCTGTAAGTGTTAAATTATAAATTTTCAATTGAACGTTAGTTTTTCATTTTAGTTTCAATTTGTTCTTAAATAAATTAAACTAATGTTTCCCTTCAGAGACTAAAAAATATGTGTTAAGTAAAAAAAAAAATCAGTAAAATCATTTCATTAAATAACATTTATTCTTGTTCTTAATTTGTGTAAAATAATTAGATTAATTATTTTGAGATGAAAAAATACCGTGAACCCAATACAGTCAAACTTTAAACAGATGAAATCGTGAAGTTTAAAAGATTTAGAGTAATAATATAAAGAAAAACACTTAATGTAACATCCCGTTTTTATAGTTTTTAAACCATTAAACAAAACATTTAAATTTCGATAGTCCAGAAGCAGATGACGACATGAGTCAGCACAACCTAGTACAATCATCCAAAAGGAATATATACACTGATCGACATATACAGTTCACACCAAAATAGGTTACAAAACACCCTACACATTTACTAGGGAATCAGGTGGCTACTACGGCTAAGGAACGGCTTGGAGACCCAT
>Ga0209589_1003978_pt1 | contig 25692 bp, 12 predicted proteins | sample CowpeawhiteBW_FD_187525 | JGI IMG/M metagenome (GOLD analysis project Ga0209589, IMG submission 187525) | Root nodule microbial communities of legume samples collected from California USA - Cow pea white BW (SPAdes) (version 2) | ecosystem: Host-associated > Plants > Roots > Nodule | place: USA...
TTATCATAACCTTTATGTAATTATGTTAAAAATATGTATGTTAATTAAAATTTTTTATGTCTCACATTTGAATATTTCTATTATTTTTTAATATTTTTATGTAATGTATATTTTTCTTTCACATGAAAATGTTTAATACTCTCAATTTAAGTATTTAATAGCATAAACATTTCGTTTACTAGGTAATATAAAAAAAAAAATCATTTACTTATTATTCTTATTATTAGTTTTTGTTTCATTTGAATAACATTTTTATTTCACTAAAACATTTTTTGTTATTTCTCAATCACTGAGTATATATGTTGATATTTGAAAAGTTTTCTTAGATCTCTAAGATATTTTTAAACTTATCATACCCTTAATTATACATTTGTTTTCTTTTGTACGATTTCTTTCAATAGTCTCTCAAATTGTTTGTAAACATTTGTTAATTTTTTAATATTTTTATTTCTTTTTTATTTTCATTATGTAGAATACTATTTCGATATATTTTATTTAATTATTTTTTATTTTTTAACTTATTATCAATCATACTGTAATTTTTTCACTATAATTGTATAAATAACTTTTATTTACTACAATATAATAATTTAATGTAATTGTCATTAATATTTTTTTATCACCATCCAACATAATTGAAGTTCAAAAGATACAAGATTTATGTTAAAATTTTATTATTATGATTATTATTTGTTCTTTGTATCATTTTGATTAAGTAATGTATTATAACTTTTATTAGTATATAAAAAAGAGATTCATTAGAATTTAAAAGATTAAAGTAAACAAACATTTAAAATATATTTTAATTTGAATATTTGTTTTTCGTTTATATTTTTTAAAATATATTTTTCAATATTATCAACTATGTTTCATTAATGTTTGTAAATTTAATAAATGTATTGGTTCTCATGAAATTTTATTTGGTATTATAATCTAAAATGTAAACAATTATAATTTATTTTAAACTTTTATTATGATTATTATTTGTTCTTTGTATCATTTTGATCAAATGATATATTATAACTTTTATTAGTGTATAAAAAAGAGATTTATTAGAACTTAAAAGATTGAAGTAAACAAACATTTAAAATATCAATTATGTTCTTTGTATCATTTTGATCAAATGATATATTATAATTTTTATTAGTGTATAAAAAAGAGATTTATTAGAATTTAAAAGATCGAAGTAAACAAACATTTAAATTATATTTTAATTTGAATATTTGTTTTTCTTTTATATTTTTTAAAAAATATTTTTAAATTTTATCAATTATGTTTCATTAATATTTGCAAATTTAATAATTGTTTTAGTTCTCAAGAAATTTTATTTTGTATTATAATATAAAATGTAAACAATTATAATTTATTTTAAAGTATTTTATATAGAAGAAACAACCATCATTCTAATATTAAATATTTGATAATATTATGTTTCCTTTATCATAATTTTTTTATTATTTTATGAAAATTAATTAAAATTAATATTGAAGTAGTAAGAAAATGAGTATGAGTATGGGTACGAGATTATACCCGTTACCCGGTGGGGATGGGATGTGTCAAAAATTTAATACATGTTGGGTTTAGGTATGAGAATGGAGATGAATTTTTTTACGGGGATGAGTATGGAATAGCAAAACCCGTGCCCGTCCCGTTGCTGACCCTAATCATAGGTAAACAATATTTATATTCTTTATAATAACACGTTTTTCCCATCAAATTAACAAATTTTATTATTTTTTATCAGAAATGAGACCAATTCATTTTATAAATAAGCACGTGGAGACAAGACATAATCAATAACATTTGATACAAAAATAATTGAAGTTCCAAAGTTTGTTATCCAAATTTGTGATTACTTGGACATACAAAATCAAATAGTCACGTACTTCAAGTGATAACACTTTCTTAAATGGAAAATATAAAAAATTTTGAACATTCAATCAAATTAAAGTTTTCAATAAAAACTAGAAACTCAATTGAAAACTTCACTGAACAACTTAAAACTTGATTAAGTTATTATTATGTCACCTTAATTAACGAAGAAGATTTAATTAAAAAATACACATATTTTAGATATTCAATAACGAAAATTTTAAACATAAACTTAATAAAACAATACTCAAATTTAAAAAATACTCAAAATTTAATTAAACCTTTATTTTATCTTAAATTCATAATTTGTTATAAGTTTTCTCTTATATCTTTATTTTTTTCCACTTTCAAATTGATTTATACTTATTCGGTTACTTTGAATGTTTTAATAGTTTTACCCTTTTCCTGTATTTGCAATTCCTTATTTCTTATAATCTTTTATTCAGAAAAGTATTTAAGAACATACTTTAATTATATCATAACATCTTATAAACACGCAATCAATTTTAGATGCAATTGTCGCTTAATAGTTACAATATTTCTTTACTTTTATATGTTTGGATAGTTATCAAGTTCGAGTCTATATATTTAATTTAGTTTTAAAATTAATTATATTGACCTAATGTGTTTTCTTGATTGACTTTGGTCAATATATAAGAATTTTAACATAACCAAATTAAAAATTATAAAATCACATAATGTTATTTATTTTAATTTTTGAAAATTGATATCGATCGGTTTAATAAATTTTCATCGAAACAATATCATATCAAACATGACCAGTATTGCAATTTTTTGTATCTATCAACTTTCCAGTTGACTTTTTTTTTCCATAAATATTCAAATTTAATATTTATTTTTCTATTGATAAACCTTTAAATTATTTAAATTTATAAGGTTAATATGTTACATATTAGGTTAAATCAACCTAAATAAAATTTGAGAACTTTAAATAAATTTTATAATTTCTAAAATGATAAACAAATATTTCTAATTTAAAAAATTTATTAGTACGATAAGAAGTGGATTTTAACTTAGACTAAATTCTATAAAACTAATTTATAAAATAAAATTTGAGATCATTTTAAATATATATTATAAACTCATCTTATTTTTAATCGATATGGAATATCCAAACATAAAAATCCAAATTTCACATGACAAGTCTCAACAAAAAAACTGATTTTAAGTATGAATATCAAACTTTCATTTATAGTTTAGCTTTCTGAGAAAGATAAATATTGTGAACAAAACTACAATGACTTGATGTTCCAGCCTCTGAAACAAGGAGCACGCGACCGTGGTTATTTAACATACCCCAAGAATGTGATATATAATTTCCTGTTCATTGTAACAGTGGGGTTTTCATCTTAAAGCAAGCATGACTTCAACAATGAGTGGCTTCTCTTAGACCGTATAAATTCCAAACTTTAACTTTAAACCAAACACTTCAGTTGCCTCACTTGATTAAGATCATATGGAGCTTTTTATTCAACCAATAAAAGCAATAACTTAACCAACAAATTTTCTTTACCTTTGTAGATCATGATGCTAGAGTTGTAGGTGGACAATTATCAACAGTGCAAGCCAAGATATCCCTGTACTCCCTGGATATTCTGAAAGAGTCATAAACTTCTCCATCACTGCTTTTCTTGTATTCAAGCAACAGGTTTGATTGGTCAAATGCTGTAAGCTTGACAAATCCAAAGTCATGGTCTTTAAATATACTCCATCTTGTGTTTATGGGAGCAAAATCAGCAAGGGATGCTCCTCCTCCCCCAACCACTAGATGTATTGTACCATTCAAGGGGCCCTTGTAATTGTGCTTCTCTTTACTGGTGCAGATGTTCTGTGTAAGGAAAATGGCAGTTATTTTTTCATGTTTAATGATAACAGAAAACAAGAAAAAAGTGTCATAATTCAATCATTTTGATTCTTGATGACAAAGTGACGGCTAGAAAGCTCAGATTCGATACCGCATAAATACAGGAATATGATGAAGTTAATAATCATAAGCTACGACACAACTATAACACCCTGTATTAAATTAATCTTCATGTAGTTAAAAAAGATGCAAAGTTATTTTAGATAATAAAGTGGTAGAATTTATCTTATTATTGTGGCATTCAAATTTATATTGGTAAAAAGTTAACGTACCAAAAGTATACAAAGCTAACAAGTAAGAAATATTTTAATAACAAAATGACCATAATCTAATGTCTGTCTTGATAACCAAACTGACAGTGAGTAAAGTGACCAACAAGAAAAGGACAAGATGAGTTGTACACTTCCAAATGGAGAAAGCTATTTTCAAGCCATAGCATATACTCATCTAGAGCTTCTACAGGGAACTAAAGGAACAAAGTAAAAACTATCTATCTCTGAAGTTAGACAAAATACCTCATACACAGGGCAAGTTCTTTCATAGTTATGGACATGTCCATACATTGCTATGTCAACCTTATACTTTTGCCAGAGATATTGAAGGTCTTCCCTTCCCATTGGTTCTTCAAAAGAGCCTTCTGCAACATAGAAGTCTGCAGAAGAATAACCAAGCACCCTATGCGCAAGAAATATCAGCCATGGCTGTTTCTGTCGGTCAACCGAAGCTAGGCAATTTTCAATGAACTTATACTGTTCTGATCCTTTTCTCCAATCGAGTTCTGTGTTAGCTATGCAGAATCTGAACATACCATAGTCAGTTGAATACCTGGCAAAGTAAAGTAATTTTTGAAGATCTTTCTGGGAGGAAATAAATAGCATCATTAACATTTTTTTGTCCGTATACTCAAGAAGCTAACAAAATTTACTTCATTTTTATGAATAGGTTGACTTAGTTTAATAGGTTAACTTAGTTATTTGGTGCAAGAGAAGGGCACGGCTATGCAACTTTGATGTTTTGAATACATGTGAAAGATGCTAAATGCCTACGTCCATTAGAGTTTTATAAAAGGGAACTTATTAAACACAGATGCTGAAAGGTTGAAATTATACAGATATTTTACCAGAATTTTTCCCTGTTCTCAGCTGGTACATAAAACATGGTTTGAGACGGTACACCACATTCACCACCAGAATCCATGGTTCCATAAAATGATCCAGTCCCTGGCCAGTCACGTTCATGATTGCCACTAAAAGCAACAAATGAAAAGCATTAAATGACATAATCGAGTAGCAGTAAACATACGAAAATGCAACTCATGCATGACAAGTCAAACCTTGCCGTCATATATGGTACAGTTGATGCAATTGGCTCAATTTGAGCAGTAAACTGATCCCACTGTGAAAGGTATCCAGACGCATAGCATAAATCACCAATGTGGAAGACTATATCTACGTCTTTTAAGTCTTTTATAATCTGTTTAGTAGTGTTGAGTGAGCCAGGCTGGTAATTATTAAATTCATTGGAGCCATCAGCTTCTGCCTGCGTGTAAGATAAGAAAATAAAAAGTAGAGTAATCAGTAATTAAATCAGAAATAAGAACACCTGATAGCTTTCCAGGGTATAAATATTTTGACAATGCAAAATATGTAAGTTAAATTCAAATATAAAATAACATAAAATAAAGGAGAGTAGATATAATTGGAATAACCTATGGATCAGAAGAAGACAAAGAAGTAAGAGATTTAAATCAACCCGATCAATCTTTTCTCTTTTGCCTATATGTAATTATGAATTCATTTATACAAATGGTATCTCCAGATTTCAGAACATGGTTATAACTAGAAGAGCCACGAGAGAAAATAAAAAGGAAAGAAAATTACCTTTCCCATATCACCGAATATGACTACACGTTGCAAGGAATTTTGACCTGGAAAAGGAGATGCTTTGAACTGGTATTCTTCGCTCCATATTACTGTACCATTAAATAGTCTATGCCCCAGCTTGTATATGTACCTGAAAATAGAAAAAAAAATACATTGCAATTTGGGGTTCGTGCACAGTGAACTGCTGCTAATAAAATCAAGATGTCCCTTCGTACCAGAATATTTAGTTTTGAACCAATATATAGTTATGTTACTTATGATAATACAAGTCATGCGGGGAAAAAGAAGTATATTTGGTGCCAAATCCTTTCTACTTGAATCACATGCAAATTTCTTGGTTTCATGATAGTGGCTATTCTTCCACTTCAACCAAATAGAACCACACCCAACATAGCGTTTGGTTTCTTATAATAATACAAGTCACGTAGGAAAATAGTTGCATATTTGGAGTCAATCCTTTCTAATAAAATAAAATCTCATCAAATATCTTAGTTACTTGACAGTGGTTATCTTGATGAAATTTCCCATTTAATCATTTATAAGAACTCCAAACATTGGAATTTGAAGGATACATATTCCTGTTTTCACTGAATGAAGTTATCCATCAGCATATATTTCCGTTCATCACAATAATATTCTGATACACTACAGCGTCAGCACTCATAATTACTTACCAATTAGAAGTAATTCCAAACACCGAAATTGCAAGATATTCATGTTTAAATATGTTAGCTTTTTTATGTTCTAATTGTCGGAAAATCTCGCATTGCATGCCTTAATTCTTAGAGTGCAGTTTATATATCTGTTGGACAACCTCACTTACTGCCAATTAGTTTTAAGTTGAATTTGACATGGCATCAGAGCCTACAGTTTATCTTAGTAATTCCCTAATATGTCAATCAGAGAGTTTGCACTTATTAATTAAAAGTAGTTGTGAATAAATTTATATATCTTGCATGATGTTCTGCATAAATTTGTGAAAATCAAATGGATTAAACAGGGATCATTTCTAGTAATGTTATGGTTGGAAGGTGCACCTTAACTCAAAAGGAAGTCTTACTAAATGAAGCTTTTGTAAGGTAATAAAATTGCCAACATGTGCGTAAGCTGTGTTGTAGTGAATGAGTGGACATACAATAAAATATTTTATCAGAAACTAAAATATCTCACCAAAAGTTGAAGTAGATCCTATTGTGAAATTAAAAAATAGAGTAGCAAATTAAGAATATCAGTTGTCAAGCAAGCAATTATAATTATTCTCAAATAAGATATAACATACTCTCTGTTGGGCCACAACTCCTTCAGAAAACTAGTGTGTGTATATCCTGGGTCACGCCATCCAACAGTTCTTGCTGGTGCACCTACATATATACATGAATATAAGAAAGTGAACGTTTTCAATTCCACTACTTCCTCTTTATGAATGGAATTTGCAAATAGCCATCCACATTTTAAAATTCAAATACTATTACCGACACAATAAACATGATTTTCCATCCCAAAAGTACCTATGACTCAAATATAGTTAAAATTGACACTAGAAGGTAGCAGAAGAGTTGCATACCACACATTGTGTTGCGATCAAAAGTCAGTGTCCCAGCAGGAGATTTCACATGGTTCCCTCCTTTAGGGCCCCATTCAACAAAAGGTTCAGCTTCGCTGATTCCATATCCACTTGTCCATGTTACAGTCATCTGTTACAAGAATAAAGTAAATAATCTATTGATAATCCTAGATATTCTTAATCCAATATATAGTGTTACGGACCAATATTAACGTGGTATATGCAGAAGCGGAAAATATCAAGAAAGTGGAGAACTATTTATCCTTTGCAATCAAAAGGAAACTACAAGAAATCGAAGCCTCCAATGTTCTAGAGCATAGCTCTAACAAAATATCAAAAAAATAACAGAATGCCCATTCCCCACTTGCTCACGAATCTAAATAATAAAAATACTCTCATATGTTTAACAACCTCTCCACTACTCATGGCACCTCAACTTTAGGATTTCCCTTCTTCGTTTTAGGCACATACACCCTCCATGCCTCAGGTGTCTCATGCCCCTCATGGACCACTGGCTCTTTTGGCCCATAAACTTGTTGGGCTCCAACACACACGCATTTACCAACAAACATCATTCTAAGAAAGACTTTGAGTTCTAATCAGAGCAAGCTCCTGCAGCACTAATACTCATGCGAATAATATCCAAATCTGATAAAAAAAAGAGGCAGTTTTGAAATTGTAATATAGGGAGCTTAAACTTACTTCATTCCATGTTTTCCCTTGTGCTAATCGGGGATATAGTGGTGCATTCGGATTGATGAATGATACTTTATTTGACACGGCAACGAGCTTTGGCTGTCAAAAATAATTTTAAAAAGAATAAATAGAAAGATAAGGTTCAGCTCAAAATCCACATTTCTTGTCACAAACGAAAAATAGTTACATATGCAAACAGGACAAAACAATCAAACTAACCTAACACCACTGCGTTGGGGCAGGGAGTAGACTGTCACAAATACTTTATAAATAGAATTTGCAACAGAAGTCCACAAAATGTATGTATGCGTACTGGTAGGAATTTCTTTTCATGGGAAGTGGGAGAAAGAGTTATGGCTGTTTTACAGCGCAAGAAGATGACTGGAACCATCTCAGATATTATGAAAGATGGAGCCGTCTATGAGATGCTCAGATAAATCGGAGATGAACAATAGGATGGTATGAGCATGGTGACATTAGCCTAGAATCCCTTGAACTATAAGATGAATAGAGCTCCAAATAGTTGAATTATAACGGTTTTCATTAACAAATCTACAATCATAATACATATATTTATTTGATAAACGGGAGGATTAAAGGGTAGAGGAGTTTATATGCATACACTTGTCAAGCCACCTGTGAAAAGGGCAAATGAGAAGTCGGATCTCTGATTAATCAACTGAAGCTTCAAGGAACCTTTTCCTGTGGTCTTGTAACTAGTACTTGAGAAATTGGCATATTGATACTGAAATCAAAAAAGGAAAAGAGTTTAACATCAAAACATTTTAACTTCAAAACTTTCTTCAGCTAAGGATCTCTGTGTCACACCAACCTTGATAGGCGCAGAACATAGAAATGGGGGATCCACCCGTGTGTTTTCAGCAGGGCATGTAGAAGCACTGGAACATGTGAAACATTGGATTCCCAATTAATGAATGGAACGAGACTCTTGATTCGTAACTCATACTTATACACGAGCAAGATCATGATGTGAAGCCTACCTGAAGTTTGCAGGAGAAAACACTCCAATCCAATCTTCTACAGTGGGTTTTGGATTACTGTATTGCAGCGTAACCCATTCTGTATTTTGTCCCTAAACAGTTGCAAGCAGGATCCATCAATTTCTGCTACCAGAACTTATTTTCATCGTAGGAGCAAAAAATGAAGCGGCTAAAAACTAAAAAAAATTCAAAAGTGCAGTCAAAGCGTACCGTCAAGCCAAGGACATTAGGAGTGGCTTTGATATAAGCACGTTCATCAAGAGCAAGTGTTGTTTCATGAATGGCAACTTTGGAGAGAGGTTGGTGCTCATCTGACACTGCTAGCTGAAAGGTTGCAAGAACAAGAAAAGAGAAAAATAGCTCTCTTGACTTCCACATCCCACGTATCATCATCATCATCTGAAAAATTTCCAAAATTATAAAATGAAATCAGAGACTGCCATATTAATCAACACCTACCCTCTTCCCAGAAGAAAATAAAACATTAAAAAAACCAGCTATAGTCGGGTTTAACGAAAAGGGTTAGTTCATTACAGTCTTGCAAACTAAGGTTCCAACTTTTGCTGCGAGAATTCTCCTCGTTTAGTATCTTTTTAACACCTGAACAAGTATTAACTGTGATGAAAGATGGCCGCAAGGGAAACAAATATGAAACACATACAGGGTAAATCTCCAGCCACTAAAATTGCAGTATGAACTTAAAACAAACAAATGGGTGGCATAAAAATTAATACCCAGTTCCCAGATGAAGAGAATTGAATGTCAACATGGCATGTGAGTTGAATCAAATGAAATGAAGGTGGAGATATATATATGCAAAAGGGAAGTATAAGAAACAGTTGTGGCAATGGGAAGAACAGATCGACAGACAACTAATTTTTATTTTATCAGAAAAGGTGGAAAAGAGAAAGCTTAAAATTTAAAACAGCATCACATTGTTTCATCCTATATAGGCTCTCCATTTCGAAAAGTCACCACAACCATCAGATATATATATATATATATATATATATATATATATATATATATATATATATATATATATATATATCTATTTAAATAAGCGGTGTCGACCGAAATAACAAAAACAGATTCCATCGATTCCATCGTCCAACTTTTTATTAAGGATAATGATAGAATGTCTCGCTTAGTTGATCCAATTTTTATCCGCCTACATGATATGAGTTATTTTATAATTTTTAAATAAGAAAAGAGAAATAGCGCGTGAGAAAAGCGAGAGTGAATGTTGTGGTTTGAAGATCACGCACTGCACAGAAAAACTAAAAAAAAAAAAGAAGTGAACGTTACGGTTTAGAGAAAAGCGAGAGTGCGGTTTTGGGAAAGAAAAACAGAGGTGGGCTTTGTGGCTGTCGATCGCTGCTAATCGCTGGGAGCAGCTTCATCGACAATTGGAAACCCTAATTTTGGTGTTCTTCTTCTCCAAATCAAAAGCCAATTTGGTATGTTTTACTTCCCCGATTGTAATCCCGTATTTTTGTGTTGTTTTTTCTCCAAATGAAACCCTATTATCGTATGTTCTTCTTCCACGATTGAAACCCTATTTTTCACTCATGGCTGGATGGACATTCGAAGAGATTATCACATTTCCGGTGATCGTCATGTCCAGTTCCGTTACACTGGGAACAACCGTTTTGAGATCACCGTGTTTCTAGGGACATGTACTGAACTTAACATACAGAGGTATTTGCGCCATGCCGCCACTGAGTTTCATGACACAATCTTTTGTGTGAGGTTGACCAAATATCAAAGTCGAGGGTCTCATCTATATGTCAAGTTTTTTATTTTCATTAAGCACATGTTAACCTCACATTAATTGGGATACTAAAAAAAAATTATGTTTTTTGCCAATCAGGACCTTAACACCAAATTTGCTACCTTGATCAGGAGCAAACATATCAATCAAGTCGTTCTTAGTGGTCCTAATGGTGATGTAGTATGCAAACTTCTAATTTCATATTCACTCCGCTCCACCAAAATTGGGAAGGGCTGGAAGGAATTTTGCAATTAACATCAATTGAAAGAAGGAGATTGTGTGCTCTTTGAAGTGGATCACGCTAATGCCGATGAATTCATTATTGTCTTTGTTAACAAATGTTTGTGTGACGAGTAACTATGATGTTTAAACAATTAGATGTGATGTTATGAATGTTGAAGTTTTTTGTTAAATCTGATATTTGTATTTTGTGGTGAATGAGGTCCTACTTTAATTATATGTCTTCCTTGTGGTATTAGAATGAAGTGTACTTTTCTAATTCAATAAGTGTCTTTTTCAAGTCAAGTTTTGGTACGAGCAGTACTGGAACTGGTTCTCAAGTGTATTTTTACATAAAATCTGGTTTGAAGACAATGTAAAAGCCATCCAAATAATTTCATCACCTTGAATCATCAGCAAACAACTTAAAGAAGTGATTGGAATTGAAGATAGAAAAAAAAACCAACTACTCCGGTACGAGAATGACGTGTACTTTTCTTATTCAATAAGTGTCTTTTTCAACTCAACTTTTGGTACGAGCAGTACTGGAAATGGTTTTCAAGTGTATTTTTACAGAAAGTCTGGTTTGGACACAATGCAAAAGTCATCCCAATAATTCCATCATCGTGAATCATCAGCAAACAACTTAAAGAAGTTATTGAAATTGAAGATAGAAAAAAAAATCAATTTCTCTTGTACGAGAATGAAGTGTACTTTTCTTATTCAATAAGTGTTTTTTTCAACTCAACTTTTGGTATGAGCAATACTGAAAATGGTTTTCAAGTGTATTTTTACAGTTGGACACAATACAAAAGCCATCCAAATAATTTCATCACCATGAATCATCAGCTAACAACTTAAAGAAGTGATTGGAATTGAAGATAAAAAAAAACCAACTTTTCTAGTACGAGAATGAAGTGTACTTTTCTAATTCAATAAGTGCCTTTTTCAAGTCAAGTTTTGGTACGAGCAGTATTGGAACTGGTTTTCAAGTGTATTTTTACATAAAAACTTGTTTGGACACATTGCAAAAGCCATCCAAATAATTCCATCATCGTTTAAAGAAGTGATTGAAATTGAAGATAAAAAAAACCAGCTTCTTTGGTACGAGAATGAAGTATACTTTTCTTATTCAATAAGTGTCTTTTTCAACTCAACTTTTGGTACGAGCAGTACTAGAAATGGTTTTCAAGTGTATTTTTCCATAAAATCTAGTTTCGAGACAATGCAAAAGTTATCCAAATAATTTCATCACCATGAATCATCAACAAACAACTTAAAGAAGTGATTGAAATTGAAGATAGAAAAAAAAATAACTTCTCTGGTACGAGAATGAAATGCACTTTTCTAATTCAATAAGTGCCTTTTTCAAGTCAAGTTTTGGTACGAGCAGTACTGGAATTGGTTCTCAAGTGTATTTTTACATAAAATCTGGTTTGGAAACAATGCAAAAGCCATCCAAATAATTCCATCAACTTGAATCATCAACAAACAACTTAAACAAGTGAGTGCAAATGAAGATACAAAAAAAAACCAACATTTGTGGTACGAGAATGAAGTGTACTTTTCTAATTCAATAAGTGTCTTTTTCAACTCAAGTTTTGGTACGACCAGTACTGGAACTGGTTTTCAAGTGTATTTTTACATAAAATCTAGTTTGGAGACAATACAAAAGTCATCCACATAAACCATTCATCAGTAAACCTCTGTCAATGAATGAACTAAAATTTAATACAATAAAAAATTAACATTTGTCTTCCTAAAATTAAGTATATTGTTCACCCTGTATAACTGTCTTTTCACAACAAATTTCATTTGTCATCAATGGCATTCACATTCAAATGGTTAGATTACCATCAAATCATGAATAAATCTGTCAATGTACAAACTACATATTAACTCCAACAAATGATTCAACAATATATATTATTGTGCCTACATAAGTGGGTTTTTCAATGACACTTTTAGTTCGAAGACTGCATAACACATTGCAAGTCAAATAACAGTTTCCAATGTATCAGTTTCTATTTCATCCAAGTTTCCAAACTAAATATACAATGAGTACATTCATTTCCTGCGTTTACCTCATTCTAACAATACCTATCTACAATTATCTCAAAAATCCTGTTATTGCATTCCATCAAAGCCCAAATTCATAATCTTAGTCTCCAAAACAATACAACCACAGAATTATGTTGTATGCAAAACCACAAACTTCTACATTTACAACAGCTATTTCTTCATGAGCAGATCGTAGTGCTGAATAACTTCATCGCGATGGACATTATCTTCATGTAAAACCCAATCACAAACGAATTTCTGTCTAATTAATTGCAGCTCCTCCTAAAAAGAACATGAAGATAATGTTATCAAATGTAATCTTCAAAGAAACACTATAAACAATAAAATATATTATATAGGTAAACTTACAGTAGTGTAGTCAGGCAGGGATTTGCCATCAAATTTGCTTACACCATCCCACATCTCTATAAATTTCAATACCAGGACCCCACAATCATGATTGCAAAATGAAATAAGCAAAAAAAAATAAATTTTAACCACATTAAACCACATACACAATCTTCAACCACATCCGCAAATTAAACAATGACTTCAAGTGAAGAAAAATCATTCTACAATGGAATCAAAGCCATACATTCAACCAATAACCATTTCGGAACTAACCGCATTCAAACAGGGGTTTTAGACGATAACCTACTAGGCAAATGTTCCTTGTGTGAATGACCTTTAATGAACCAAGAACTACGCCACCAAGAGTGCGCCCAAGCAATGCACCAAATGATACCCACCAGTTTCCGGCAAACCCGTCGCGTCCAACAACCCAAACCACTCTCGAGAAGTCCGTTATCCAACAACCTTTATGGAAGAATAGCCTTTTGGGAAAGAAAAAACTCTTGGGAAAGAAATACCTTTGTGTTTGTGTAACCTGGTCGAAGAAGAACGTTGCAGGGAAGGAGAAAGATGAGAGAAAACCGAACCAACACACTGTATTTTTTTAAAATGTTTCTCCAATTCAGCGCGACGCAAAAATACATGGGCTTCTAATTACCGTATAATTTTAAAATAATAAAATAACCCATACGTAGGCGGGTAAAAGTCACCACAACCATTAGATATATATCTATTTAAATAAGCGGTGTCGACCGAAATAACAAAAACAGATTCCATCATCCAACTTTTTATTAATATATGACGATTTTTAAATAATAAAATATTATTTGAGTGTATACGACGCTATGACAGGAAAGCTAAACTGTTATGATAAGAAATTTCAAAAGTTGAAAGTTACCATAAAGTATCAATCATTTATAGTACTGGTGGCATCTTGAAAATGGAAAGATACATATACTGTAATAAAAACATTTTTAATGACAAATGATAAACAATTATCTAAAATAGTTAAAATTGAGATTTAAATAGTAAAATTTTACAATTTAGTTTTATAATTAACAAAATTGTAATCGTATAAATTGTTGTTGTTTTTTCTGCTATACACATTCTTAGATGAATTATTCTGTTTAAATAAAAAATAAATATAATTGAAATTTAATGTAATTAAAAATTCAATATTATGTATATTATAAGTTGTCATACCATCCAATTAAGAATAAATACTATTAAAATTGACAATTTTGTGTGTGTTTAACTTAATTAAAATTAACATTTTACATTATTGGTAACATTCACCTTGAATGAATTTTAGTTAAAATAAAATCTAATTAAAGTTAATAAATAAAAATTTAATTAAACAAAATTCAAATCAAATTAGAAATACAGGATATTTCTTGTTATACCATTTACTTTCACTGAATTTCAATTAATAAAAATAAGACCTAATTAAAATAAAACACTTTTTTCTATTACATTTATAAGATATTTGTGATTAATTTTGTAAAATTAAATTTGATAAAATATTAATAAATGAATTTATTTTATTTTAACAATTTATCATTATTATTATAAAAAGTAAATTTACTATTCATATTACGATTTTCAATGCTAACTATAATCTTAATTTAACTATTTTTGGTAAATGGAATATGACGTATTTTAGTTTAAAAAGGCAGCGCAAAGAAATATATAAAGTGGTGATAGTACCATGTTGCTTGACTTTGAAGTACCGATCCAAATTTTGGTGAGTTACGGACGTGTAATTTATTAACGAAAAATTATTCTTTGAGAAATTTAATTTTTAACAAAACAAAATAATTTGTCAAAATTATTCTGTCAAGTTATCGTTTTCCTTTTGTTAATTTGTTTTATTAAGAAAACTATTTGTACAGAATGATTAATTTGGAAGCAAAATGAATTAAAGAGCACAAAATATTCTTTATTATTCATCGACAAAAACTCATAGAATCTACCTAAAACCCTAAACCCTAAATTCCATGAGCATTATCGTGTTATGTGATTGTTTGTCTCCTTGAAACGAAAGAGATAATTTTTGAGTGAAGAAGAAAGTTGCAATGATTGTCACTCGTTCTGCTTTGATGCTTCATCTCCAAAACCCACCAATTCGCTACCATTTCTTCTCCCACTTCCTCAATCCAACCTTCCCTTCTGTATTCAAACCTCGTCCCTTCTCTCTAACCACTCTACGCCAAACACATGCCAGACCCTTTGTTAGTGCTGTTGCATCAGCTTCATCATCACAAGTTTCCAATGGCAGAGACACTTTCTTCGCAGAAGAAAACGTTTCCTGGACTGCACTCGGTCTCTCTGATACTATTTCTAGAGCGCTCTCTGATATTGGCCTCAATAGACCTTCTCTCGTTCAGGTCCCTTCTCCTCTTTTCCACCTTCCTTGTATTCATTCTCGCTTGTTTCCACGTTGCCCTTTTGTCAATTCATGCTCCCTTCGTGTTTTTCACAGGAAATTGAATGACCCCATTCGTTAAAAAAATGATCTTTTTTACTTTTTGTGTTTATACTTACTTATCATTTGATGAGATTAGGAAAACAAATCCAAAACAAAATGAATTGGGAAGCTAGACCAAGGGGTTGGAAGCGTAGCTGATAGCTTATTTTTGTTTTCCTTTCTTTATCTGGACAAAATTCAAATGCAGTTATTTAGGCGTTTTTGTTGCTGTCATCCAACCAGGTTCACAGTAAAAATGTTGGCTTAGGTTACTGAGATGAAATTTCGAGTCTGATTGCAGAAGAACACTAAAAGCCCAACTCTATGTTTTGTCCTTTTTATTTATTGGGTGCTGGGGCTTATGATGTTTACATCACTGATTTGTGTTCAGGCTTCTTCAGTACCGTCTGTGATGTCAGGGAAGGATGTTGTTATTGCCGCGGAGACTGGGAGTGGTAAGACATACAGTTACCTAGTTCCTCTTATTGATAAGCTAAGGGATGCCCAGGAACATTCTCTACATGCTATGTCTGATCAGGAAGGGACCCCGACACAGAAAGTTCTGCTCATCCTTTGTCCGAATGTGCAACTTTGTGAGCAGGTAGTTAGGATGGCCAGCAGTCTACGTAGGGATGATGGTGAGGCGATAGTCAGTGTGGCTGCTATTTGTGGTAGGCAGGTAGTGATCGAACAATATTTATGGTTATATGGAATTTATAGTATGCTTTTCTTGAATTTTCAATAATAAGAATCATTTTGACCAGGGATGGCCAATTCGGGAACCTGATGTCATTGTGACAACACCTGCTGCCCTTCTGAATTATGTTGACCTTGATAGAACCCGCCGCATGCAATTTATGCGTGGTGTTAAATATGTGGTATGTTTCAGATCTTATGTGTTACTGTAAAAGATATATGAGTTAAACTATGACTCTTATTATATGTATGGTTATTACTTTATATTTCTAACTGTCAGGTGTTTGATGAAGCCGACATGCTTCTATGTGGGAGCTTCCAGAATAAAGTAATCCGCTTGATAAACTTGCTCCGCTTCGATGAGAAAGTCTTGTCTCGATCAAAAAAATCAGTAGCAGAGTTTTCAATGAAACCTGAATCTTCCTTGTCATCAGAAGATGCTTTTGAAGAAGGTGAAGATGAACTACAAATCGAAGCCACCTTAGAAGAGGATGACACTGATAAAGAGGATGATATTGTTGATATTAATAATGAAGACACATCTGTTAAACAAAGAGACTGGAGGAGAGTGAGAAAAACATATGAGCGTAGTAAACAGTATGTTTTTGTTGCTGCTACACTTCCAGTGAATGGAAAGAAGACAGCTGGAGGGATATTGAAATATATGTTTCCTGATGCTGAGTGGGTTTGTGGGAACTATCTTCATTGCCACAATCCGAGGTTTATTTTTTTATCTTATTATCAATCAAGGCATCTCAGTTTTTCACATTGTTATTCGGCCGCTCCCAGTGAAACATTGACATGTATTTTTCAAGAATTAGAATAGGAAAATGCTTAAATGTCTTAATGATGATTCCATTGATTCTGAACTGGAGATGAGATAACAGGAATGTATGCGGAGAAAAGTATAAGTTAAAAGACAACTATAATCAGAAATTGTAGGACTATTTTAATAATCTAGTTTACTGCCTGTTGGAATATTGGGATAAATTCCTTAGAAGTATGTTCACTAGTCTACCTTCACACATAGTTCAGGTTTACTTAAATTGAATATCAGTAGACAGTGAAGAATTATTTCAGACATTTTAGCTTGTATGAGAACATTTATTATTTCATAGCAAGAGCCTTTTGGGCTTGAATCATGAATGAGGCACTTTACCACTTTACTTTTGGGTAAAAGTTTATTTTTGTTATGAATAAAAAATTAATAACTCAGTTGTGGATGCATTGATGCCATACCAAATACTAATTCTTCACATGTTTAAGTTATTAGACTGAGGCCAATAAGTAGTTTTATATTTCTATCCAGTATTAGTGTATGGCTGGAAGATTGAAGTGACTCCACTCAAGTGACTGGAAAAATTTAGTTGTAAAAGGGTTACTGGAAAATGTAGTACTAGCCAGGCCCTTTGACTAAAAAGGGTGGAGAAATTTTCCAGTTGTGGTTAGACTTGGATGAAAACAAACTGTGCAACTTAGGTTCTAAAAGTCTATTTTCCCCATTTCTAAATTCTCTCTTCAAATTAGTTTCTCGTCTATGAAACAGAATTGAAATGATGTCCTTCTAATTAGCATTTGAGAGATTTTGAAATCATTCATTTATCCTCTTTGGTAGGGCATAAATATGGCTTCTCCAACACAGGATTTTTGTCCATTTGTTGAAAAAGATATGAACTATATGCTCTGCATCTTTTGAACTCGTGTTATTTTGAGATCTAACTAATCCTTTGGCCATGTTTTTCTTTTTTAAATTTGATGTTATTGTTTTCAATTTTCAGATTGGAACAAAAATGGATAGAAGTTACCGTTGATACTCAAGTGGATGAACTCATAAAGGCTGTGAATCACAGTTTCAGATCTGAAGATTTGGTTAATGCTGGTGGCATTCACAGAACAATGGTGTTTGCGAACACTGTTGAGGCTGTTGAAGCTGTGGCAAAGATATTACTCCGATCTGGAATTGAATGTTCACGCTATCATAAGAATTGCACATTGGAAGAGCGAGCACAGACCTTAGTTGATTTTCATGATAAAGGTGGTGTTCTTGTATGTACTGATGCTGCTGCTCGTGGTGTTGATATTCCAAATGTTTTACATGTTATTCAGGTATAATTCACCTTTTACTCTAGTATAGTAGTTTCATGGTTCAATTATTTTATTGTGATGATAAGAACTGTTTATCCTAGGTTTCAAAACAAGCAAAATAAAAGATTTCATTTGATATTAACTACGGCATGTTGATCAAATGAAGGTGTTACGTACTACTATACATGTTATAAATTAGAAAGACAATGCACTTAAACATTAGAATTCCAAAGTTTTTAATCCAATTAATACTGCATCATTTCCACGGGTGGTAGTTTGTTTCGAAGATCTGTTATCTGTCGTGTTAAGATTCACTTGCAAGTTGCTAGGTATGGGTCTTGACTCTCACATTGGAAGTATGAGATTCAAGTGTGGGGTTTGGCTTTTTGTGGTATGGTTGGTATCAAAGTTATGCACCATGTCTCAGCGGCAAAATGAACAACATTGTGATACCAGCATGGCTGTGCTTGTTGGGACTAGTCAAAAGGTTGGCACACAGTCAGCCCAGGGGGGCTCTGGGGCCGAGTTCTGGTAGGATGTTAGGATCCAATTGTAAGATACGGGACTCGGGTTCCACATTAGAAGTGTGGGATTCTAGTTTGGGGTTTATAAGACATTGGGCTCTCCAATTGCTATGGCTAGGTTGGTGGTGGATTCACCCAAGGTTCTTATCAAATTGCTTTATTAAATAACACTAACAAATATCACTATTTTTTGAGAATTAAAATTGTTAGAAAGCATCTCCTAGTTAGGGAAATATCTCATATTTAGAGCTGTATTTCCCCGCTAATTCACAATATCTTTAGAATCTGATTTGGTTTTGTAGTGATTTGAATGTTAGTTGATAAAAGTTTTCTTGTTTCATATAATTAGACACGTTACTACTATTAATTTGTATATAAATTCATCTGCAAAGGATACTTAATTCCTCAAGCAATTCACATATACTGTCTCAAATAAATTATACATGGACATAAACAACCTATTCAAGTTGACCTCCAGCATCTTCTGATTTATGAGACTATGATAGAAGTATAAGATCTATAAAGCTTATACTGGAAATTGTAATTCTGTATACTAGTAATTTAATGATTTAGGTGATTGTCATCTTCCGATATTGATTCATTACTTTGAGAAGAAAGGAACATATTGTGATAAAAAATCCATTGAAGGATGATGACAGAGTGAGATGTAAAGATGTCACACTGAAGGCAGTAACAGAGTTAATGGATCTATTTATGATTTAAAAGTCAAACTCCTTTAGGAAGAAAAAAGTGTCGGCCACATTAAATAAGTTTTGACTTTTGGTTAGGAGGAACGAATGCAGTCTGAGGATAAAGTATTATTTTATACCACTTAAGTGCTTTTAAATTCTTACAACTAATCAAGTGTAGCCTGAAAAAATTGAATTATCCTCCCTGCTCGTTTTCTTCAGTCACTTATCTGGGTTACTCTATTTACTATGAGACTCTGGACTGAAATCACTACACTACCGTGCACGTATCTGTCTCTATTATTTCCATATTATGAACTCTGATTCTGCTATTGTGACACTGCTTTTTACTGTATTGCTGTTTTTATTGTGTTTCATTATTATATAGAGATGTTCATTTGCAATGTGGTTCATGCATTTCAGGCGGATTTTGCTACTTCTGCTGTAGACTTTTTGCATAGGGTTGGTCGTACAGCTAGAGCTGGTCAAATTGGACTTGTTACTAGCATGTACACAGAATCCAACAGGGAACTTGTCGATGCAGTTCGTTGGGCTGAGAAACGTGGTCAACCTGTGGTAAATTTTAATATTCATTGGCCTTACACATGCAATGGAAAACATACCAATTGAGGTTGTTTCGAGAAAAATAATTTTGTAATTGTAAAATTGGGTCTTGAGGTTTACTGTTGATGCTGGTCATGTATGATGACGGAGTTAACTAAGGACATTTAATATCTTCACTCATTATTCAAACACTATAAATCATTGATGAATTCCAATACTTGTGAGTAATAGTTGACAATTTACCACAGGAAACTGCATTTAGCAGGAAAAGAAGCTTCCGCAACAAGCTCAAGAAGAGGGGTAAACTTTTAACACTTAGTCCTACAAAGTTTCAAAAAGAAACATTCTATATGAATATGTATACCCTGAATATTGATGATCAGCGAATATGTTTAAGTTTATGAGTAACAGAAAAGGCCTTTGAATCTTGTCCCAATTGTCGTCTTGTATTTGTAACAGGTACTAACAAAGTCAGAGATTCAACAACTAATAAAGAGAGAGTACTAGCATGAGAATACTAGAATGCACCAAGGATGTAAAACAGCATCCTCCAGTGACAAGGTGAAGAACATTATGGGCCACTACATTTAAAAGGTATTAGTTGTTGCACCTACATGGCTCACAGTATATGACACTCATTTAACGGATCCTGCCATTTCTTGAGGATCATGTAATTTCCATGAAGCCATCTTCCATATCAGAGTTATAATTAATGCAGACAACTATTTTTGTAATCCCTTTTGTTGGTTTAATGAGCAGTGTCTTATCCCATCATCTTTTAAGGTATCTAAAGTATGGAAAATATCCAATAGTGTGTCTGTATGTGGGAAACCTTTACCTTTGTTCCTATAAATTTCTTTTTTAATGTAAATTATGAGCGATTGCATTGCTCTCCTTATTTTTGCCTCAGTACTTATAATTGTAGCTTAAAGATTCTAAGCAGCGAGACCTATCAAATACCATTTTATATCCACAGATTTGTTTATATGCATACATTGTTGATGGGTACATTTTATTTTTTCTGTGGCACAATTGAAATGATCACATCTTCTATGTTTTCGAGAGTTGAAGTTTGTATGTTTTAGAAATTGAAGATTGAGTGGTAAATATAATAATACCTTTATTGAAGAATTGTCGCAATGCATATAACACTAAATATCTATCTCAGTTTGGGATGGATTGAGGTGAAAGAAAAAAAAAGAGCTAAGACTTTTTAATAATAAATGTTCCATTTTGTTATGGATTGGGTGGAAAGAAAAGGAAGTGATGGATCAACAAATTCTTCTAAAAAAAAACGTAAAACAACAATTTATAATGTTTTTACAAAAGTAAATATAACTTAGTTTTATAAAGTGTCTGAAGAAAGTTCAGGGTTTTGCTGCAATTGACATTTGTAATTATAAAAATAGATTAATTTTATAAAAAAATTAGCATAATGGGTAAGTTGAGTTTTAAATGGAAAATTTATTTTCAAAGATTCTTTATCTTTATAAGACAAATCGAGACATGACTGCAAATCCAATATTTTTTTTTTCTGTGTGAAAATCGTGCTTTGAAACATTATGCTAATTTTTTATTGAAAGAAACTAAACTTGTTTTATAAAATAGTACTTCAATTTGAGTTTCTTGACATTTTTTTTTAGAAATAAAACAAAACTTGTTTTATAGAACTGTTGTCGTTCTTTCATATAAATTCATGCATTTCATATAAGTTAAAAAATATGTAACTCATTTTACGATTTTCATTCACATATTTTTACATGTAGATATTTTATTTTTATAAAAGCTCGGTAACAATTTAATATATTAAGGAAAAAACGACTCCACTGGGGATCGAACCCAGAATCTCTGGTTCCGTAGACCAGCGCCTTATCCATTGGGCCATGGAGTCTTAGATGACAAATTTCTCAATTTCATGTAATTTGACATGTATTGTTAGCATTTTTCTTATCAACCAAAAAATTGGGCAATGGATGCATACATATTAATGAATATGTCGTAATTTTTCTTTATAATTGGTTGCTATAAGATACTTTAATTAGCTTATAATTTGGTGTGATAAAAGTGATTTTGTTTAACATATAAGTTTTTTTTTTTTTTTATTTTTTTTTTTAAATTTTTTTTATTTTTTTTTTATTTTTTTTTTATTTTGTTTTTTTTTTTTTTTTTTTTTTTTTTTTTTTATTTATAATTTTTTTTTTTTTTTTAATTTCTTGTCTCAATCTATTTCAATTAGTTTATAACTTAGTTTAAGCTTGTAGTTTTTGTTTTTGTTTTTTACTTTTATCTTCATAAATTTGTTCGATTTCCTTTTTCAATTTGAAGTTTTTCCCTACTACTTTACATTTATCAATTAACTTAAGATTCTTAACTTTATATCCCTATATTTTAATTAATTATCAATTTTCAACTAACCTATAGATTGGTTTTTATAAAAGACGCTTTTAAGAGTATACTTCCTTCTTCTCAATTCTTTTTCATTTTTAAGAATAATTCACATGGGTCAATAAACTTCTAATAAATGTAAATTTGAATTATTTTTTATTTAATAGCATATGTTCTAATTATTAGTAATAATAATGCTTACTTATCGCAACTAATTCCAATAATAACCGTGAACTACTAAACTTAAGAGTATTTGTCATCAACTTATTATCTGCATTTATTTTTATACTTTTGATGTAATCAATTTGGGTCCAATAATCGACCTTATTTAAAATGTAACTAATTATTTGTACTCTTTGTATTTTATATTTTCATAAATAAAAAAGCAGTCGTTACTCTAAGTTAAATTAATAAATAAAATAAATTAAGAGATATTTTGAATAAAGATATAATTGAGAAAAAATAAATTTTAAAAATCTTCAATTCTAACATATTTTGAATTCCTGATTACACAGCTATATAATAAAAATAAGATCACATTTTTTAAGAAAGAAATTATTACTCATGCATGTCCTGGGAAATAGGATTTCTGATGCTGAATAGGGTTCATTAAATCAATAGCATTAAATGCTATTTTCAGACTCAAATATAGTCAATGATGAATAAATTCTTCACCCGCTCACTTTTTTAATGACTTTTAAATTTTTGTACCTAAAACCTAAAAAATACTATATTTTCTAAAATTGTGGCATCAGGGTATGATCAAACAAAATAATAAAAACATTGATTTTTATAACTTTTAATAATATTTTTATTATTTAATATGATTTTTAGATAAAAAATCACTCAAAATTAATGTGTCAAATATGATAATGAATCTTTTCTTCAACTCTTGAAAATTTTCTTTACACTTTTGTATTTACATAAAAGTTGGTTGTTACGTGTCAGTTGTGTCGAAGGAGTCATTAACCTCGAAAACCATTTGATAAACCTTTTATAATAACTATTTTTTCTTGAAGTTTCTTACCTTAGTGACAATTTTAGGACGTTTCCTCTCAACGGTGTCTCCACCCTCAAAAGGTCTACAATTATACCATAAGCAACACAACATGTTCTCAAACTGCATCTCTTTGCCAAAACTCACACATAGACCACTTGGCATACCATGATTTCTCCCTAAGGATCCCTGACATTATCCTTAAGTGTCCTTAACTCAAACTTCAATTTTTGCTTAGCATCTGACAATTATGAGATACTTCCTAACGCCATGTCAATGCTTAAACACTAACTAACTATAACATGTTATCCAATTTGCTTATTAGGCAACTATCTCTTCCTCAGTTTAAAATACCATAATTTAGTTTAGAATAAACCTCAAATAGAGCAAATTGAACAATCCTGTTATGCTAATCACACATAGAGCAAATTGGTCTCTAAACATATTTTTGGTCACTAAAGTTTGTCATTATCTAGGAATTTTCTCGTAGTGCCTCATACAAAACTCACACTCAGACTACTTGGCATACCATGACTTAAGTGTCATGAACTTGGAATTTTTTGCTTAGCATTTGACAATTATGTGGTATTGCCTAACACCATATCATTTTAAAGAACCTAACTACCTATACCAGGTTACCCAATTTGCTTATCTGGGCTAGTATCTCTTTCTTGTAAGTTAAATACCATAGTTTAGTTCAGAATAAACCTTAGATAGATCAACTTGAACAATCCTCATATGCTAATCAGTTCCACTCCACATATAGCCAAATTTTAATTTAATTAGAACAAACAAAAAATCAATTCTATTAAACATACTAACAATATCACTTTCTCACCACAATTCACTCACCAAACATAATTCAATTTACATAATTAAACTAGTTTCCCTTTACTTGGTATAGAAAAACCCTTGATTGAAGGCTGCTCCTAGACTCGAGTTTTCACAAGATGCTCTAACTACATACTTAGACATAAAATTACATATATAAGCATACCATAACAATCACGACAAAACAAAGATTCACTTTGAATTATTTTGAGTGACATGCATGGATCCTAGTACCAGTGTGTATTAAAATGCTAAACTAACAAAAAAGTAGATCAAAAAGTGAACTTACTTTGTTTAAGATTATGATAGTTTAGAAGTGTAGATATCTCCATTGTGAATCTATTGATGGTCTTTGATCGTTAAACAAATGAGAGATAAACTCATAAAGTTAAAGAAAAAGTAGAAGAAACTTTAGAAAAATGTTTTTAGAATATTTTTAGAGAAATGATGATTTTTTTGAAATAAAACTAAATTAACTTAAAATCTATTTATTGTTGAAATTTTTATGAATAAAATCTTAAAGTCATTACTAGTCTTAGACTATTTTCTGGATTTTAATACACTACTCCATATATCACATTTTGTAACATTAAAAAAATGTTACTAAAACATGAAAAATGTTACTAGAAGGAATTAGTAACATTTTATCACATGTTACCTATACCCCATGCTACTAATAATATTTAGCAACATTTTTACATGTTAACAGTAACATTTGCAAGAATGTTACCAAAAGCTTTTAGTGATATTTCTTTAATTGAAAGGCAACATTTTAAAAGTGTTAGTAAACATTTTTTATAACGTTTTTTTAGTAAAGAACCAGTGTTATTGAAGAGCTTTTGTAACGTTTTTTCTAATAGTTGGTAACGTTTTAAAAATGTTACTAAACATTTGTGGTAACATTTTAAATAAATACAACATATTACTAATCTAAATACCTTATAACATTGAACAAATGTTATTATTTCTTTTATTTTAAAACAAAATGATATGACTTTTTTTAATAAATTGCACAAATAATTTTTTTTAATAGACTGAAATTGTGTCGATATTAATCTATATCATTATCTAAACTAAAAACATAAGAAAAAAAGTGCATTCTTATTTATTTTTTACAAGGATAATATTATAAAAGCAACAATTTAATT
>Ga0209589_1003979_pt1 | contig 25688 bp, 19 predicted proteins | sample CowpeawhiteBW_FD_187525 | JGI IMG/M metagenome (GOLD analysis project Ga0209589, IMG submission 187525) | Root nodule microbial communities of legume samples collected from California USA - Cow pea white BW (SPAdes) (version 2) | ecosystem: Host-associated > Plants > Roots > Nodule | place: USA...
ACACACACACACACACACACACACACACACACATATATATATATATATATATATATATATATATATATACATATACATTCACCAATCAAGGCCACACCAGCACTTAAGCACACTTAAGCATCCATTACTAATGATACTCTCAGGGAATTCAAATAACCAGTCATGAGTGATTTATATCTTCAGCTATAGACATCCAATTCAAATCTTCACCATTCAAAGTAAAGAACATGTTATGGATCACCTGTCAAAATTTCACATAAATCGAAACGGTTAATGAATCAAGAAACACAATTTTACGAAAAATTATGCAAACTAGAAAAAGGTAGTTGCCTAGCGACTAGATCTTGCTGCCTAGTGAAAATACACCAGAGACCTAGTGTTTGGCAGTAGGAAACCACTGCCCGACGGTACCTACTACGCAAAAAATACGAAAAATAACGTCATTGCACCAGTGTTTGTGTCGCCTGACGGAGTCACCGTTGCCAATCAACTGGTTCATTAATAAAACCCAGAAATGGGTCCAACTCTAATGCATCGCCTAGTGGGTCTTCAAAGCCGCCATGGTTTTTGGAAAATTTTCATAAACTTGAAAACAGTGCATGAAAATGAATGAAAAAGGCACCCCACATACATCAAGCCATACAAAAACATTATAGTAAATTTACAACAATGAGCACATTTCTCCTTACCTGGATTCCTCGCTTCCAATTGCAAGTTATGATCCTTGAAGATTAGCACAACTTCTACTTCTTGACCCTTTTACTTTTCCATGTTCAATATCTCCCAATTCCCTCTTAGCTCTCTCTTTTCAGTGCAATTTGATTGAATGTATTAAAAGGTCTCTACCTCACCCTTAACGCACTATTATTCTCTGATCACAACCTTAATTTTAATGACTTTAATGATTAAAACGAAATTAGCATTAACAAAGAGCTTAATGATCATTGAATTACTGTTTTATGATGGTTTTCCAACCGTTTTGGTTGTCCCCTTTGACGGCTAGGGTTTCTGATCTTTCCCATTCATGCTAAAATTAGTTTTAGAAAAAAGAAAGCCTAATTTATGTTTAGCAAGGTTTGAAAACACAACCATCCAATTTCAAAGCAAGTGCACAACCAATTAAACCAATCCATGTTTTGTTATAATCCTATAAATCTAGGATTATATTATCACTCATCATGATTCATCATATTATCAAAATTAATACGTAATTAAATAACACAAAATTGGGCATACACAAGACTCGAACCCAAGTCCTCTCATAATAATTAAGTACTCTCAACCACTTGAGCTAATACGGTTCCACTGCATAAAAGTTAGCATTGAATACCATAAAGACTCCCACTACCTGCATATATTAAATACTTATTTATTTAATTATTTAAATTCCTTGGGTCTTACATGAAACATATTTTATACTTGAATCAACGAGATCTTCTGAGCACGTTTTACGTCGTCTGTTCCTCCGTTGGTTACTCTTAAGATCTCCCACGTTTATTTAGATAGATATAGATCGATATCCTATAAAACTCATCAAGGGTTAAGGCAGACAACATTATATTTCTTGCCCTCACAACAAATTGGATTCTTCTGCTTTCATCTACAGTCCATTGACCAAAAGGTTTAGCTTCCTGAACATCATTTATAGTAATAACAAGAATAAAAGGTCTATTTACAACAACATCCCAAATAACCTTATCAACAAATTCTAGAAATATTTGCATTCTTACCTCCCAAAATAGGTAATTTTCACCAGCAAAAGGTAGAGGTCGATGCATAGAAGTACCCTCATCAAAAGTTTGATTTTGTCCAATCTTTTTTGAAAAATATTAATTATTATCAAAGCAAGCTCTAGTACCAATTGTTAGAATCGTGTAGTGGAATGTTTGTGTGTGGACACCAAGAGGGAAGGGGGTGAATTGGTTTAAGTAATAAAAATTAATACTTTTAAAATTTTACCAAAATTTAACGTTTAATTAAAAATTATTTCTTTTATTGTAACTGCTGATAAATAAAGATAGTAAGGAAAGATAATATTGACACAAGATATTTATACTGGTTCAAATGAAAAGACCCTACTTTTACTTGTTAATCTCTCAAACAGATGGATTAACTCAATCACTAAAATAAACCAGAATACAATCATAAATAAGAAAGCTATAGGGTTTAGAATATACCTTTCTTGAAGCCACAAAAGTTGAGAAAGACTTCATTTGAGTTACACAAAGGATGAACAACTTTCCTATCAACAACAACAACACTCAACACCCCCCCGAGAACCCACTTAGTGAAAGTTATAATTCTACCCACACTAGGTTATACAAAGTGCCTTTTCAAAACACTAAGAAAGTTTCTTTGCAAACACAACACTAAACCTCTAATTAAAAATGTTATTTTCAAAATGGGTTTAGGATTATATATATTGATTTTTGAAAATTAGGTTAAGAATATCTAAAGGCAAGTTACAATTGGCAAAGATAATCGACTATGAAAGATAATCTGAAAAGGCAAGTTTTGTAAAGATAATCGATTATATCTGAGATGATCGATTATTCTAGAGTTATTTTTGAAAAACTTAAAAAAACTTATGATAATCGATTATCACACAACATTTCTGTGAAAACATAAACCTTCCCAAACTGATCAAGTGCAAGTTGTTGTCTTATGACTTTCTAAGCAAAAATAAGCACCATATTGTCCAAACACAACAAAAATAGGGACCAAATGTGTATTTAAGCCAAAAACCTAGCTTAATTTTGCTCAAAGTTCTCTTACTTTAATAGGTTGTTAAAACTAATATCAATTATTTGTATACACTTTAGTGATCACATACAAACATATATTCATCCCGAGTTCTCTTGAGTCATATACAACGGAAAAAACGCCACATGCATGCTAAAAACTTAAAATGACTTAAGGAAAGAGTAATGTTGTGTTTGTTCTCTTGAGTCACATACAATGATAAAAAACACAATATGCATGCCAAAATCTTAAAATGACTTAAGAAAAGAGTAATGGTGTGTTTGTTCTCTTGAGTCACATACAACGGGAAAAAAACACCATATGCATGCCAAAATCTTAAAATGACTTAAGAAAAGAGTAATGGTGTGTTTGGATGAGGCAATTTAAAAGAGTAATTCATTTATTTGTAGAATTTGAAATTCTTTTAAGGCAAATTATATGTTTTAATGAGGAAATTAAAATGAAACTGAAATTGAAAAAATTTAAAAAGGTATTTCAAATAACTAAAATAGTATTATAAATTTACACAAAATATGAGGAAATTAAAGTTCCTTGACTTGTGAAATTACTCATTGATTAGGATAAAAAATTGTGTATAGTCCAAAAGTATAGTAGGGTAATGGAGAAGGTCGAGAAGTCGGCTCAATTGAAGGTCAAATCGAGTTGGGTCAAGTCGAAGGTCAAGTCGGGTCGAGTTAAAGGTCAAGCCGAATGTCAAATTGGCCTCGCTTGGATTAAAGATCGAGTCGAGTTGTCAAAGGCTAAATGTAAAGACGACCCGGGTCGGGCTCGGTTCCGAGGTCGAGTCAGGTTGAAGGTTGACTTGAACCAAAAGTCAAGATGCGTAGTACCGATTTGAAGGTCGAGCTAACTTAAGTTAGACTCAAAGGTAAAGTTGAGTTCACAATAAAATATAAATTAAATTGTTTTATCTAAACAAGAAAACTGAAATTTAAAATATTTCAATTACTTCATCAAAACTAGTTATTTAAGAAATGAAAAGAATTCAATTACTAGGTATTTCAATTTTTGGGAATTGTTGAAATCTCTCATAAAACACGAGGTAAATGTTTAACTTATTCTAATTACAAGTCTAATCAGATATATTTTTATTCATCTTTTGTCTTCAAAGAGATGAAAATATGATTATAAATCTATAAAAAATGTAGAAAATTACTGTATAATATATTTTAGAGACAATAACTTTTATAAAATAAAACTCGTTAAATTGATTTTTTTAATTTTGACATTTTAATGATAAAATAATTAATTATCATTTTATAAAACTAATTTTACTTTTCTATTTTATTTTTAAGGTTCTTATAATTCCAATTAGTTCTTAAAAATTATAATTTTTTTAAGGTTGTGTTTTTCTAACATATTTAAGTTAATTAATAATCATTAAATGTGAATTATTTATTAATATTCTTTTCTTCTTTTATAATGAGTAAAAATAATGAAAAAAATATTTTAGAAATAATTACGATGAATTTGAAATTAAGGTGGTTATCTTGAAGAGGAGGGAAAACTATAAAATTACAAATTGTTTATTTATCAAAAAAATGTAAAGTTTCAGTATTCATAACCATAAATTCACATTTAGGGTGTGCACTTATAAGAAAAATAGACCATAAAAGTTCAAAATTATTGTCAAGCTTTTTACAAAACTCATTCTTTATTTTGGATGGGTTTTCTGAAATTTAAAACCATATATATTTATTGCAAATCATGCTTTAACTATTAGATTGACATAGCGGAACCGTGGTGGACCCATGACCCATAAGTCTCAAGATCAAAACCTTACTCTGATACAGAGTGACTTTTGCTCTAATACATAGTGGCTTTTGTTTGGTAAAAGTATCGCTCTACCCAGAAAAAGTTTTTTTATCGATTATAGAGTGACTTTTGTTTATGCTTTTTTTTTCTACTATTTTGGCCGACTTTTCTAAAATTTAAATTCATTTATATTTAATGCAAATCATATTTCAACTATTAGAATGGCGCAGCGGAAGCATGGTGGGCCCATGTCCTAATATCGAAACTTGGCTCTTTTACAACCAATCCTGGCTCTGATACAAAGTGATTTTTGTCTTGGTGAAAGTATCGCTCTACCTGCAAAAGTTTTTTTTATCGATTATAGAGTGACTTCTATTTATGTTTTCTTTTCTTCTTCTTTAGCCCATTTTTCAGAAATTTAAAACCATTTATTGTTATTGCAAATCATGTTTCAACTATCAAAGTGGTGCAGCGGAAGCGTGGTGGGCCCATAACCCACTGGTCCCAGGATCGAAACCTGGCTCTGATACATTGTGGCTTTTGTCTTTTATCGAGAGTGACTTATATTTAGTTTTCTTTCTTCTATTTTGGACAATTTTTCTGAAATTTAAACTCATTTGTATTTATTGCAAATCATATTTCAACTATTAGAATGGTGTAGTGGAAGCGTGGTGAGCCTAAAACCCACAGATCCTAGGATCAAAACTTGGCTCTGATACATAGTGGCTTTTGTCTTGTTTTTCTGAAATTTAAAACCATTTTTTATCGATTACCGAGTGACTTCTATTTATGTTTTCTTTTCTTCTTCTTTGGCCGATTTGTCTGAAATTTAAAACCATTTATTTTTAATGCAAATCATGTTTCAACTATCAGAGTGGCGTAGCGGAAGCGTGGTGGACCCATAACCCACAGGTCCTAGGATCGAAACCTGGCTCTGATACATAGTGGCATTTGTCTTTTACTCGGTGAAAGTATCACTCTACCCATAGAAAGGTTTTTTTATCCAATATAGAATGACTTCTGTTTATATTTTTTTCTTGTATTTTGTGTGGTTTTTCTAAAATTTAAAACCATTTATATTTATTGCAAATCATGTTTCAACTATCAGAGTGGCGTACAGAAGCGTGGTGAGCCCATAACCCACAGGTCCTAGGATCAAAACCTGGCTCTTTTCAATTATAAAGTGACTTGTATTTATGTTTTTTCTTCTTCTTTTTTTGTCAATTTTTTTGAAATTTAAGACCATTTATATTTATTGCAAATAATGTTTCAACTATCAGAGTGGCGCAGCGGAAGCGTGGTGGGCCCATAACCCACAGGTCCCAGGATCGAAACCTGGCTCTGATATAGAGTGGCTTTTGTCTTGGTGAAAGTATCGCTCTGCTGACAAAAGTTTTTTTTTTAACGAAATAGGTTTGGTCATGTTACAACTGCATTTTATAATCAAATATTTCTGAAAAACTGGTACTCGGTTTGATTATAGATTATCATAAGTCTTAATCAATTATCATTGAACGTTTGGTGAAAAATAAAACTCGGTGAACAAACAACAATTGAGGATTTTCTACGAGAATCAAGTTGTCCCACTAGCTGAGCGAAGTTGCTACTTAATGTCCTCAACACCTGTACCATCTAAGTAACTAGATCCAAAATTCAAGCTATTTTAGCTCATTAAAGTTTTTTGCATTTTTTTTTCTTTTTCTTTTTAGCATACATAATATCACCACATTGAGGATAATGGTTACTTCAAAATTGGGGAGTATTTCCTTTTCATGCATGAGGTTTCATTCATTTTTTTTTTTGTAATGGTTACAGTCATTGCAGATTAACTATGAACTATTTAGGGAAAGGGTGTCTAATTTAATCAGGGAGAAGATTTTAAAATTTGAAAGGTTTACCTCTCAAGAAGCCATGGCCTAATTACACTAACATTGGTCTGTGATCAATTTCAGGTTGAATAAACCACTCATGTAAATTTTGAGCCTAACTCCTTCTTGTGTGAACCATTCATGACATTGGTACTTTCCAAAACTTGATTGATTTCTCTTTGACACTAGCTGAGCACATACAATAGTAGAAATGATTTAGGCCTCATCATTTCAGCCACTTAGCCAAATAAGTTTACCTATACATTGAGATATCATTTCATGCATTTTTTTAGCCTTAGCCTTTTCTTGATTTTATCACCCAACATAAGCCATTAACCCAAAAAAAAAACATAAAAAACCCAACCTAACTGAAATAAAGAGCTAGGAACAATTGCATAAGTAAAAAAAAAGAGAAGTCTAGTTTACAAGCAAGAACCAAACATGGAAATTCTGAATATAGTTTGGTAATGTTCAAGTGCATCGTGGTTACTTATGCACAATCAACTATGTTGAGCTCAAACAAATATACACAAGCGTTGAAAGGAAGAAAACATAATTGGCAAGAAAAGGAGACAAATTGGAACAAATCCTCAAGGTACAATACCACATGTTTCATTCCACTAAAGGTCTTAGCCTCACTACCTTCTATCCTACCCTTATCCCTGACCCCGTTAAAAGCCAAATAAAAGTCCTATTGATCTACTAAGGTATGTGTTTTAATGGTGGGAAATTAAAAATATTTCAAGCTTATGATGAAGGCTTTTGTTATGAAGTGATGATCAATGAAATTTTCAACCAAAACACTTAAGAGATTTCAGTGAAACACTTAACATGTGAGGAAGTTCTCTTAAGTTTGTTAAACCATGAGATGTACTTAGCCATGGTGATACTTTGTGAGTTAGGATCTTGATCTTTTTGTTTCTTTCACTTTTGACTAATAATGTTTTGTTTTTTCTAACCATGAGATGTTCTAATCATATTTGCATTACATGCATACATACTTTTTTTCTTTTACCTTTCACTTAGAAGTGCAAAAGAACAAAAATATGAAGTATTTGATGCATGTCTTTTTACTCTTTACTTCTTGATCTAAGAGCATTTTTTAAGCTAATTATTATATTTATAAATCATACATTTAGAATCTTTTGATAAAAACATAGCATAATTCAATTTTACTAAATTTGTTTCATTCTACACAATTTTAGCATTGTGTTTGTTCTTTTGTGGGAGTTAGGTAATTCGAGATTATTTAACATGAGCCAAATTGATGGAAAATGAAGGCCCAATTAGCCCATTGGGGATGTGGATGACCAACAATTCAAGGATTCAAGAAGATTGTGAATCAGTCAAATTAATTACTGAAGACAATTTAACTAAATTAAAGGTCATTAGAATTTCAAGAATTAAATACAATATATTTCGTGAATCATTCAAATTAAGAAAATAGAGACATGGACACAAAGAACAAGATGCACTAGGTTAGAGCAAAAAGCCTTCATTCTTTGTCCCTTATTTTCTTAGAACTTTGAGTTGTATTCTTACTTTGATTCAAATAACAAGGAAACTCTACAACTTTTTGTTTAGATATATTATTAATTTATTTTGTATTTTCTATTCAATCTTCTAGTTTTATACGATCCAAGTTATTTTATTCATCCATACTCTCGCTCCATTCTCATTTAGCTACATTACCTGTTTATTTAGTCATTTTATTTAAACCCGGTACTTGACTTTATTTTTATTTTACCTTTTATTTCATATTTGCATCCACAATTTTATTTTATTATACATTCCCAATTTCCCATATTCACTCAAACACACATCACTTGGCTTTTTTAGGTTGTAATCAATTTTCAATTTAATTTAAGGTTTTATCTATTTCAACATTTTAATTTAATTGATACTACAATAACATTTTATTTTTTATTTTATTTTTTGGTTTAAATTCAACTAAACATTTTAAAAGTTAGCTATTTCATTCACTTTGGTTATTTTATTCAATTTTTAACAATTGCTCCAAATTGATATCTTCTTGTTTTAATTTGTTTAAAGCGTTTTTTTTTTCTCTTCATTAAAATAATATAGTTATTTAAATTTTTGTTATTTTGTTTCAAGATGTTTATTATTTTTTGTTTTATAATTAAAAAAATAAAAAAAAATCTAATTATTTAAATTTTCATTGTTTTTTTCTATTTATTTTTATCAATTTTTTTTTATAATTATTAATTCATTGTCAAACAAATCCCCCTTTTATTTACTATTTTTCAGAGAAAATGATGTTTAGTAATGGTAAATTCCTACAATTGCGTCCTTGTGAGATTCAACATGGGTTAACTATATTGCATTAAGTTTACATCAATTTGTTAAATTATAATCAATATTTTGTGCGACAAAAATTTTGTCATCAATTTTCACTTTTTCCATTGCTTAAACATGGAACTCTTTTCAAGCACACTATTCTTACTGGGATCTTGAGGCTAGCCTTCAAACAAGTGGCATGATCTGGATGGCTTTGACAGACATTGATGAGATGCTTGAGGGTTGAGACATAGGAAAAGATTCATCTGCAAAAGACTCTCTGACGCTCAAGTTAGTAAGAGAATAAGGATTTGTTTATTCCTTTCGAGGATCTTTTATAAAGGTGAGTATGAGATACTTGGGCCTTCGATCCGTGGGAATAAACAGATAATGTAATATTAACTAATATCAATAAAATAACAACTTACCTTAAATAAATAATAACCATAATAATAATGTGACACCTTACCTGATATATCAAATATCCTATAAATATTTAGTATGAAGGAATATACGCAATCATACTACCGAGATTTTCTAATATGTGAATATCTACTATAATAGATGTATCTTAAAATATTTTGTAGCCTTTTTGGGGATGATGCTAATTGGACCTTATTGGGCCGCATCACCTAGCATCATTTATTAGGTTGGGTAGGTGCATAAGCCCTCGAGTCTCGGGAGTATGATTGGTGCGTAAGGGGTGCTTGTTGAGGTGCTAACTAGCCTCTTGGCCGAGCTATGATCAACCTTTGCAATGTTTCAAGTGGATGGGCCGTTTGGCCAGACTGTATATGATAATCTTTGACCTTGTAGTTCGGCGAGCCGGTTTGTCCCATTAATAGCGGGCAATACCCATTATCTTAATGTCATGAAGTTATGGAGATGTTTTTGTACACGACCTCTCTAAATGGGCTGGGTGCTTAGAACGTGAGTAGTCGTTCCGGGCAAGTTTTTAAGAAGTGTTGTCATGTTGGGAAGGCTTTATGAGGTGTTGTTGTGTTGGGCAGGTTAAATGAGGTGTTGCCATGTTGGGCAGGATTTATGACGTGATGTCGTGCTGGGCAAGCTTAATGAGGTGATGTCATGTTGGGCAGGTTGGGTAGGTTTAATAAGGTGTTTCCATGCTGGGTAGGGTTAATAAGGTGTTGTTGTGCTAGGTAGGCTTAATGAGGTGCCACTACAAAAAAAAATGTAAATAGTGATAATTATTCTTTTATTTCGCGTCGTTTTTAATCATCGTAATTTACTAGAGTGACGGTTTTCAAAAATGTCATAATTCTTGTCGTTAAAAAGTATAATATGACATTTTAAGATAAACCACTGCAACAACCGTCACTTTAAGCTATATATATAATGATCATTTAAAGAGGTAAATAACGTTAGTTAAAACTGACGTAATATTTTTACTGAGAAATAAATTCAATGGAAAAATTGATGTTTAGAACTAACATTATTATCTTTATATTATAGCTTTTTTAATGGCTTAAATAGTCATTTCGTCCTAGTTTTGGTCGACTTTTTTCACTTTGGTCCTACTTTTGAAATTGTTTTCAATTTGGTCCTACCTTTCGTTAAATTTTTTCAATTAACTCCTTTTCGTTAACTCCGTCTAAATAGTTAACGGAACGTGGCCAGCGTGGTTATTTTCTGTGACGTGGAGCACTGTTCAATGACGTATCTGTTATGTTACTGTGCTGGCCATTTAATTGTAATTGCATAATCATTTAGTGTTTAAGGTTAATTGAATTGGGTTTAGGGTTGTGTTTGTCGAATTGGGGATTTGGTGTCGAATTGGAGATTTGTTCGTCGATTTGGGGATGTCCTTCAATTGGCCATTTCAAATCAATTTCTGCCATTCAATATTGACCCTGATCTTTGAAGAATCATTTGCGGAGTCTTGAAGGTTTTCATCGCGGAGGTATGTTTTGGTTTAGGGTTTGATTTTTCTTACTATTGTTTGGCATTAGTGTTAATGATTACGGTTTATTGACGCTTTTGTTTATGCATTCGATGGATTATTTTAATTTGTAATTGTTTTTTACGATGGTGCATTGTTTGTTGTTTTCGCTGGTGACCCACCATTTTTAATTTTTTGTGTTGTCGCTATCTAGGGTGGGTTTCATAGTTGGTTGTCGGTTTGTCGGTTATAGATCGAGCATTTGTTCCCCATTTAAAGATTGTTTATAATTTGTAGGCTTTTTTCTATTTTTTGGTCTTTCCAATGTTTGATGAATGGTTTGCGGTTGTGGTCCACCACCGTGGTCACTTTGCCGAAAATGAGTGGTGTAAGTATGTTGGTGGGGAAACTACTCATTGGTCATGCGATCCTGACCGATGGAGTTATTTCTAAATATTAGGGTCTCTTAAGGAAATGGGCTATCATAGTATAAAGGGGTTGTGTTATTGTGTTGAGATGTTGTTGCACCCGTTGGATGATGATAGGGGTGCACTTAATATGCTTCATATCGCAAGGCATTATGGTGAAGTGCACATGTTTGTTATGCATGGAGTTGATGAAGCCCAAGTAGAGGATAATATAGTGGAACTTGAAGGAGATGTTGGGAGACCTTTAGAGAGTGGTGAAAGCAGTCATGCTGTTAGTAAATTTGAAGTACTAGGAATTGAGATTGTAGTAAGGTTTGCTCCACGTGAAGATGTAAGGACCAAATGACTATTTAAGTCTTTTTTAATTGTCACTTTCTAGTAGCATTTATACTTTCATAATTCAATAAAATTAATTTTTGATAATAATTTGAAATATATAAAAAAATATAACACTATAAAAAAATTAACAAACTAAATTATTTCATTGTGAACATAACATAATTACATCAAAGTACCAAAATATTCAAGCATCGAAAAAAAGACAATGTTAAGGGTACCAAAATATTCAAACATAAAAACAAGAAGATAACATTAAGAGTTCTAACTTTAAGCTATTTTTCTTCCACGACTTAATCCTACTATATCACATGGAGGACACCACAATACGAGATAGTGCCCCAATTATATCCCTCATTTCAGGCCTCCCTATTAGATCTTCTTGCCAACATCACTCAGTTCTTTCTGCCATCTACAACATTATATTCATGTTAGACCCATTTTGGTAATATGGTTTATTATTTTTTTAATATTTTACAACAATTATTATGATGAATAATCATTAAATCTCCAACTTTTACAATCATAGATGAATCTTATTGCCTTGTAGATATCTTCTATCCAGTAGCTTGCTTAAAGATTCTTATCAATGGCAACTTTTAAGTTAATCTCTGGTTCATCATCTTGGAATATTTTATTAACCTGAATGTGACAAAAAGAAACCTCAATAAAAAAAATGTTAAAGAATGAGATTGTTCACTCAGCTTTCAACCAAGGAATTTCAAACTGGGCCAATCATTTTAATTATTTCCTTCACACTTACAACACTAATGAGTGATTTCATTTTAATCTCTTGTTGTCTTTTTCAGAATAATGCTCGTTTCCCTATTAACAGCTCTAAAAGCATAACTCCAAATGCAAACACATCGATTTTTGGGTTTGCTTGATGCTTCTTCAGAGACCTTAGACTGTAAAAAACTATGTCAGAATGAATAAAAAAAATGTTGTGCTCAAAGAGGTGCCTAGCATTATGGTATAATGGACTGAATTTAGCACACAAACTTGATTGGAGCAGTGTAATTTGACAAGTACCTTTGCTCTGAACTTGTCATTAAGTTTGCTACTCTTTATGTCATGGTACACATATCGTGCTTTTGTATAGTGATGTATATATTCAAGACCTTTTGCAACATCTGGTGCAATTTGAACATCTGGTCAAAGAAAATATCATTAGAACTACCACTTATAATGTTGATATGGTGGATCTTACATAAGACCTTGAGTTTTGTATAAAACTCTTTAGATTCATTTGACCTCTTTTTCTTCACGACAACCTCCTGTAGTTAAATGATCTATAGCTTTTAGTCAACAAATCAAAGGATGTGCTTTCATTACTAAGATCATTAAAGAATTTACTTGTTATTTGCATACCTTGTTCCCTAACAATTTGAAATAAATATAGATGTTGTATAAGTAAAGTGTTAAAATAGATGTGTCTAATATAACCTAACCAAGAGGGGGTAAATTGGTTATTTTGGTTTTTCAATGCATTTAAGGGAATCTTGATCACTATCTTTAATATTCAAAACCCCAATCACCAGTTTTCCAAATCTGTAGTTAATGGACTGATTTAATCAATTAGGAAGGCATATAAGATGAAAGAAACAAAAGAACAATTTTTATACTAGTTCGATTCAAAATAAATCTACGTCCAGTCTTCTCCTAGGCAACCCGAGCTTAGGAGGATTCCACTAAATCAATAGAGTTACAAGAATTACAAAAGCATTTCTATAATTCAAGACCCTAAAGACTAAAGAGCTTAATCTACAAATCAAGAACTCCCCCTAGATGCAATGCCTCCACACAATTTCACCTAGACCTTCACTCACACACTGAATCAACAGTGAACAAAATTACAATTCAAAAAAGAGCAAGGAACGAATTCACCTAATGGATGTGCATATGTGACACTCAATCCTAAAGCCAAGCTTGACCCTCCAAGATTGAGTCCATCATCAATCTTCTTGAATGTCTAATTGAATGATCTCCAAGAAAGTAAGAACTCTGCGAATCTCAATCTCAGAAAAATCTCTCCTTGATTCAGTTATGCGTAACCCTCAAACTCATTTTCAAATCTGTTTTTAAATCAGAGTTCTGCTGCTGAGATTAGTGGATTAGGGAATTTACCTAATCGATTATCGTGGGTGAATTTTTACTACATCAATGCAGTGCCCTCTGATAATCCATTAGTTAAATATCAAATCCATTAGTAAGTTCTGCATATGACATATTCAATAGATTGACAACTAATCTATACAGCACAAGCTTGGTTTACATGTAATCCTGGATATGCATCACCTATACACAAGATAAGTTCAGGACTAAATCTAAGATAGTAAAATAGTGATATAAGGACTTTGGATATCATCAAAATTAGCTTTGTAGTATTAACCAAGCTCCCCCTTCCAAGAATCGCCCCCTTATTGATGATGGCCAATTTGATCCTGCAATATAGAAACAAGACAGAAACCTTTCTCCCCCTTTGGACATTAGCAAAAAGAGCAGAGGAGTGTAACACAACCAAACCAACACATATCAAGAACATTATAAATTAACAATATAAAGTATGATAGTATTAACAACGCAACATGTGGAATCAGTAGCACAAGTTAACATCATAGTGCATACAGGCATAAATCATATGAGCATTTAAGTAGTGCAGTATCATAGTGCAAAGTATGAAGACATCAGAGTGCATACAATCAGTTAAGGATTACAGTACTAGCAGATGACTAATCTAATGAATTATGTAATGTTTAGAAGCAAATGAGCCATAACAGGAAAACGATAATCGATTAGAGAATTACCTAATGGATTAGCTAGCAAGTAAAACACATAATACAAATAAGAAAAATGTGGTTTAATAACAATCAAAGTACGTAATTTCAATCACATTATCAATACATAGTATAACAACAACACATGCATATCAACAAAAGGTGATTTAGTAGTAATCAAGGCACACAATTTTAATCAAGCACTCAAAACAAAAGAGTCACAACAACAATCCATTTTAATCAATTTGAAGCTATTCTAATGGATTAATTTACGCAGAAATACGAAAAATGCACATTTTACTTCCTTTTTAGTGAACAAACATGCAATAAATTCAAAATATGGGAGTACTTCAACCAACAATTATTCTTGATTACAATAGACGAGGAACTTTTCACCTTGGCAATGCCTAAAGTTTCACCTTTGTTATTATCACCTCTTGTAACATGACCATTAATTGGATTTGTAGGATATCCTACAGAAGTTCTTCACATCTCTTTTCATGTGTCTTGAGCATCCATTATATAGAAGCTACATTGTTTTCCTTGCAACAAGACACAACTGAAACATAGATTAAAGAGAGATGCAAGTACCTAATTAAATTTGGATCCTTTCATGTTAGTGGCTTGAGGTGTTCCTTTAAGTACCCATTTGTACTTTCCTTTAAGAACCCCATAATTCTTAATATAGCAAGAATTAGATCCATAACCAAGTTCAGAGTAGTAGGTGCAGGTGACAAATAATGGTTTGCTTATGTTTAGAAAATTTCTAGTGCCTAATCGATTAGATTTGCCACTGTAGCCTATTCCTTCTCTATTAAGAACACTTCTTCGAGATCCTAGCACTGCATCAAGATTTGATCTACCCAAGGTGAATTTTGAGAGGGTTTTCATTAGATAATCTATCTTTTCTAGTTATCTTGGGTAGTTTTCACATTTGAGAGAGCATGTTCCATATTTCGACCTAGGATCTTTCTCAACTTTTTCTAATTTTTCAAGACTTATTGTTAGATTTTCATTCTTCTCTTCTAATTGCTTTACTCTGCCTTCTAGCCATTTAATTTCTCCTTTACACCTATTGTTTGATTGTTGCAATTTTGTGGCTTCCTCATGCAATTCATTAAATGCATCAAGTAATTCACAGTAGCTATTTTCATCATGATTGGATTTGAGACTACTCACATTGCTTTTGGAGGATCTTATTCTAGCCATCAGACAAGGGTTGGTTTCTTCCTCAATGCTTCCATCAGATTCACTGGATGAGTTGGAGTCACTGTTGTAAACTTTCTTTTTCTTCTTGTGCTTGTCTACCTCACTTTTCTCCTCCAATTCCTGGTTCAGCTTGAGTATTGAGCAGTCTGGTTTAATGTATCCCATTTTGCCACACTCATAACAGGTTGGAGTGCTAGAATGCTCTTGCTTCCTAGAGTGTCTTTTATTTCCTGCAGAGTTGTTGTTAAGCTTATTCTTATACTTCAGAAATTTTGAGAACCTCTTTACCATTAAACTCATGGCTTCACTATTTGAATTTCTATCATTTGAGTCATCTGTAAATTCTATTTTCTTGAGTTTTGTTGTATTCTTCACAACACTCTTCAAAGCTATAATGTGTCTCTTTTCTCCATCCTCTTCTTCCTTAAGTCTTCCAAGCTCTAGTTCATGTTCCCTCAATTTCCTGAAGAAAGTGGCTATGTACATGCTAGTGAGATCTCTGGATTCAAATATTGTTGTTCCTTTGGGCTGCCATGTCTTATTTAAGCTATTCAATAGTTTAATGCAAAGTTCTTCTTTGTCAAAGATTTTGCCAAGAGCTAGGAGATGATTTACTATATGTGTAAATCTTTTCTAAACATCACATGTGCTTTCTCCAGATTTCATTTTGAACATCTCATACTCTTGAATGAGAGTGTTCTTCCTTGACATCTTGACTTCATTTGTGCCCTCATGGGTTACTTCCAAGACATCCCACATTTCTTTAGTCGATTCACACACAGATACCCTGTAAAATTCATCTAAGGTTAGTGTAGAAGATATAATGTTCTTGGCTCTAACATCATAGTATGCTCTCTTATTTTCATCAGGAGTCTATTGTGATAACTCTTTGGGGACATTTTTACCTCCCACAGTTTTAATTGGTTGAAAAGGTCCATTTACCACAGCATCCCATACCCCTTTTTCCACTAATTCAAGAAAGATTTTCATTCTAATTTTCCAAAACGGATATTTTTCACTAGAAAACAAAGGTGGTCTATGGATGGATGCCCCTTCAGCAAAGGTTTGAAATGTGTTAGACATATCCAGGATCTTTCTAATCAATTAAAGTATGATTAACCAGCTCTAATACCAATTGTTGGATTGAAAGCTTACCACTTGGCCAAAAGGTATAGCTATTAGTCAGGGCGCAACTCCTCCTACTTAAGAGCGTATAAGCCCAAGCGCCATGATTCGATTGTGACTCGGCCCACCCGGCCTCCGCCACGGGACAGTTGCTGCCACCCACAATAGTGTTCTGATTGTAGAGCCATAAACAGCATTACCATGAAGTATAGCCATCCAATTCCAAGTTTAGATGATCTTCTTGATGAACTTTATGGTGCTTGTGTGTTTTCTAAAATTGATCTTAAACGTGGCAATAATCAGATTAGGATTAGAGAAGGTGATGAATAGAAAATTGCCTTTAAAACTAAATATGGATTGTATGAGTGGTTGGTTATGCCCTTTGGTTTGACTAATGCAGATAGTACTTTTATGAGGTTAATGAACCATGTTTTAAGATAGTTTATTGGTAAATTTGTTATGGTGTACTTTGATGATATTTTGATATATAACACTAGTCTTGATTTGCATATTGAGCATTTGCAATATGTTTTGAATTTGCTTAGAAAAGAAAAATTGTATGCCAATCTAGAAAAATGCATCTTTTATTTTGATCATGTGATATTTTTGGGTTTTGTTGTGAGTTCTAAAGGTGTACAAGTTGATGAGGAAAAGGTCAAGGCCATCCAAGAATGGCCTACACCTAAGACTTTGAGTGAGGTAAGGGGTTTTCATGGTTTAACAAGTTTCTATAGGAAATTTGTTAAGGATTTTAGTACTTTGGCTACACCTTTAAATGAAATTGTTAAAAAGAATGTGGATTTTAGATGGGGAGAGAAACAAGGCAAGGCCTTTGCTGCCCTTAAGCATAAGCTAACTAATGTACCTATTCTTGCCATGCCTAATTTCACAAAATTTTTTTGAAATTAAGTGTGATGCATCAAATGTGGGTGTTGGGGCTATTTTGCTACAAGATAGACATCCAATCACTTATTTTAGTGAAAAGTTAAGTGGGGCTGCCCTTAACTATTCTACTTATGATAAGGAGTTATATGCTTTTGTTAGAGCTTTAAAGACTTGGCAACACTATTTGTTACCTGTCAACACCCAATTTTGTCTGGATAAATAAAAATTGTTTTACCAAAATAGCAAAAAAGGTGTTACGTCAAAAAGGAGTAAAACTAAATTTGCTTAAAAATGTTTTAAAAAAAGAAATTTTATTTAATTTATGTTTAAAAGGAATTTTAAAGAGGTTTTTTGTTCTTAGATAAAAAAATAAAAAGTAAAATACAAAAATAATCAAAATAAAATTGCTTGAAAAATAAAAATAAATAATTCAATTTTTGAATATTTCCGTTTATTTTATCTTTTTTTTCATGTTTCTTTTTTATAGTGAGTCGGTAGACTATTTAATTTGTCTTCTTACCGTGCACCTCTTGTTAACCAATTGGACTCAATGGCCCATTGTTTTCCATTCACACCACCATTTTGCTTAATATCCTAAAATAAAATAAAAAAGTAAAATAATAAAATAATAAAAAATAAAATTGTGGTTCATGACACAAGAAGTGAGAACAATTGCGTATTTGATAACCGCGTGATAACTTCCATGAGTTTTTTGAAAAAACACATTAATATTGAAGGGAGAAACTGCCATTCAGGGGATTCGGCTTCACGCATAAAAACAAATAGGATGTTTTTTATTACAAGGAGAAAAACCATGTAACTCATTTACACATACATTCATCTTTACAGTATCACATATCTGTTGAATTCGAAAGCACAATCTAGAATCACAACATTTTGAATATATAATGATAAGTACAAAGGAAAAACAAGATAATAAGTACATATTGAAGCATATTCATGGTACGCAATCTTCAACCCTGCTATCATATTTTATTTTTATTGTTGTTGGATGTTAATGTCATTGGTGTGAGAATCATGGGAACGGTATCAATTTCTTAATCTGGTGCTATTGGATGATTAAGCAACCCACCTATTAAAACTAAAAAAAGTGACAGTAGATAAGAATTGGGTTTAAGGGGAATTCAAGTAAAAATTAAGGCAAATGCCTCGACAGATAGAATGATATGGCGGTGTTGGTTCGTACCTCGTTGTACTGGCATTTAATGTTGGATGGAACCCTTGTGCGTGGGAGAAAGTTGTTAACGACGGTAGCTTAACGGCGTCGAGGTCTCGCAATGTTGGATGGGCGAAGACAACGTGAATATGGGTAGTGCCATTCTGTGTTCTGCGGCTGAGAAAGGACAAGTGGTGGTCAACATCGCCGTTGGTAATGGCGCGATGATGGTGGTTGGAGTCGTCACCGACGGCTTGGCAATGAATGTGAGTAGCGTCTGTGGTGGGTGGCAGCGTGAGGAAGAAGATGAAGTTTGGGAAGATGTCCTAACTGATGCATTTTGAAGAGGGCTTCTCCCTGCATCTTTAAACCTTTCTCTAGTACCGCCAAGTGTCAGAATTTTTTACCATAATAACCTCACCTACTTTGTATTACGGATGTCGACTTCCGCAATAATGTTGAAATGGATGTCATTTTTGTATTGCAGATGTCGACATCTACAATAATGTTGAAACTGATGTCATTCTTGTATTGCGAATGTCGACATCTACAATAATGTTGAAACTGATGTCATTTTTGTATTGTGAATGTCGACATCCGCGACTTTTTTTTTAATATTCATATATAATTTTTTTTGTTTGATTGTTGATCAATTTAATTATTAACCATAGTATAATATGTATAAACATTAATATAGTGATTTCTTAATTTTTTTGAATGATATGAATATGATTTAATTACAAAAAATTAAAAATGATCTTAATGTAAAATTGTATTGGGGATGTCAACATCCGCAATAGTATTCTACGAATGTAAGTTTGGGTTGCGAATGTTGACATCCGCAACATTTTTTATTCAACTTTTCATATATAATTTTTTTGGGTTTGATTGTTGATCCATTTAATTTTGTAACCATACTATAATAAGTATAAACATTAATATAGTGCTTTGTTTTTTTTTTTTTTTTTTTTTGAATTATATGAATCTGATTTAATTAAAAAAAATAAAAATGATGTTAATGTAAAATGGTATTGCGGATGTCGACATTCGCAACATTTTTTTTTTAACTTTTCATACATAATTTTTTTGGGTTTGATTGTTGATCCATTTAATCCAGTAACAATATTATAATATGTATAAACATTAATATAGTGGTTTGTTAATTTTTTTTTTAAAATTATATGAATCTGATTTAATTGAAAAAAATAAAAATGATGTTAATGTAATATTGTATTGTTGATGTCAACATCCGCAATAGTATTCAACAGATGCCAATTTGTGTTGCAAGTGTCGACATTCACAACATATTATTTTTTTAAAATTTTTATATATAAATTTTTTGGCTTTGATTGCTGATCCATTTGATCCAATAACCATATTGTAATGTGTATAAACATTAATATAGTGGTTTTTTTCCTTTTTTTAATTATATGAATCTGATTTAATTGGAAAAAATTAAAAGTGATGTTAATACAAAATTATATTGCGAATGTCGACATTCGTAACATTTTTTTTTTTATTTTCATATATAATATTTTTGGCTTTGATTGTTGATCCATTTGATCTAGTAACCATACTATAATATGTATAAACATTAATATAGTGGTTTGTTAATTTTTTTTTAATTATATGAATCTGATTTAATTAAAAAAAAATTAAAAATGATGTGTAAAATCCTATTGCGGAATTCGACATCTGCAATACAATTTTTCATTAACATCATTTTTAAATTTTTTTAAGTTAAATCAGATTCAAATAATTGAAAAAACATTAACAAACTATTATATTAGTGTTTATACATATTATAATATGATTACTGCATTAAATGGATCAAGAATCAAAGATAAAAAATTATATATGAAAATTTAAATAAAATAAAAATAGGTTGTGGATGTCAACATCCACAACACAAATGACATTCGTTTCAACACTATATTGGATGTCGACATCCATTGAAAAAAATTGGGGGTGTATCAATTAGAGAGAGAAAAAGTAGTTACTTTTAATTGGAGGGCAAAGTAGGAATTTTAAAATTTTTTAGGTGTACAAGAGAAGTGGTTGGAGGTGCAGGAAGAATCCCCTTTTTGAAAAGTGAAGTTAAGTGGTTTAGGATTTTGAGATAGATTCAATATTTTCTTCGTGCACCCCTTAATTAATTCTTACACCACCATATGAATTGGGTTAATAACTTTAAATATTTTGACATGCACTTCCATAATTAATTCTTACACCACCATCTTAATTGAGTTACTAATTCTAATAATTTGGCATGCACCCCATAATTAACTCTCTCGCAACACCATTTTAATTAGGTTACTAATCCTAATACTTTCTGCACTCTCGTGGTTCATCTTTGCACCTCTGTTCTATTTTGGGCTTTTCATTTTTATTTCTCCATGCACTCCCCCATTCCACTAAGCACACTCCCCACTTTTTTTACTCTGTTTATAATTTATGAGTGCATTTTACATCACGCACTAGGTAATTCTATTATATACACTACTATTTTATGTGTTAGTTTTTCCTCACTACACCTGCATATTCAATTATTCACTCTCATTTTCTATTTTCAATTTTACCATTTTTTAATTAAATCTCACATTTGAATAACATCATTTCCTAAAACAATAAAAATATTTTAAATATAAATAAAAATAGTATTCACAAATAATAAAAAAATAAGAATAAATAAAGTTAAAATTAAAAATGTGTTCTTTGTTTTCTCTTTTAGTGTCTAATCGACCACTCGCGTTGTACGATATTTTTCTAAGACATACAAAAATTATAAAAAAGGTTTTAGTGTCGACTGCTCGGGTTACACGACACATCTTTTCTAAAAATTACAAAAATTATAAAAAAGGTTTTGGTGTCTAATCGACCGCTCGCATTGCATGACACTCATTTTCAAAATATGAAAATCATAGAAATATTTTGGTGTCTAATCGACCGCTCTCGTCGCACAACTCTCCTTTTCAAAAATACAAAATATAAAAAATATTCTTTGTGCCAACACGGCCGCACGCGTCGCATGACATTCATTTTCAAAAAATTTCAAAAGACAACTTTCAAAAATTAAATAATCTAATCAAAACTTTTTTATATAAAAAACTACGTAGCCTTGATTTCTTATTTTTAATATGAATACGTAAGACCAAGATTAATACTTGTCGGGTCCTTTTTAATCAAAAAATATATATGTTCAATAATTTCTTATTTCTTATTTTTTGGGAAAATAAATATTATAAAATAAACACATCTCTTTTGCAAATTTAATTAAAGGTACCGCCTTTGGGCGGACGTTGTAGGGTGCTAATACCTTTCGTTCGCGTAACCGACTCCCAAATCCAAAATTTGGTTTTCACGGACTTTATTTTATTTTTATGGTTTTCCATAGTTTTTCAGAATAAACTATGGTGGCGACTCCAAGTGAATTTATTTTTAGCTCGTCGTCCCGTCGCGATTTAGGTTGCGACATTATCCAAAGAATTTGTCATTCATAGTGATCATGAGTCCTTGAAATACTTGAAAGGACAAGGTAAGCATAATAAGAGGCATGCTAAATGGGTAGAGGTTTTAGAACAGTTTCCATATGTAATCAAGTATAGAAAGGGGAAAAGAAAAAAAGTGGTTGATGCACCTTCTAGGAGGCATGCATTGCTCTCTATTCTTGAAACTAAACAGTTTGGATATTTGCTGAAAAAGTGGTTGATGCACCTTCTAGGAGGCATGCATTGCTTTCTATTCTTTGAAAGACATGTAAAAAACCTTTTTTGCTGAAATATTTGTTGCATGTGAAAAGTTTTCTAAAAAATGGTTACTATAGGCATAATGGTTTCTTGTTTAAAGCAAATAAAATGTGTGTGCCTAAGTATTCCCTTAGAGAGTTGTTTGTGACTGAATCACATGAGGGGGGTTTGATGGGTCATTTTGGTGTTTAAAAGACTTTGGAAATTTTGCAAGAGCATTTCTTTTGGCCTCGTATGAAACGTGATGTGCATAAGTTTTATGATCACTGCATTTTGTGTAAAAAGGCTAAATTTAAGGTTAAGCCTCATGGATTATATACTCCTTTGCATGTTCCTGAATATGCTTGGACTAACATTTCTATGGACTTTCTTATGGGGCTGCCTAAAACAAAGAATGGAAAGGATTATGTGTTTGTGGTTGTTGATAGGTTTTCTAAAATGACACACTTCATACCTTGCAAGAAGGTGGATGATGTTTGTCCTGTGGCTGACTTGTTTTTCAAGGAAATAGTAAGACTTCATGGATTACCAAGGAGCATTGTGAGTGATAGGGATACAAAATTCCTTAGTCACTTTTGGAGGACCATGTGGGGAAAGATTGGTTCTAAATTGTTGTTTTCTACTACTTGTCACCCACAAACTAAAGGTCAAATTGAGGTAGTCAATAGAACTTTAGGCACATTGCTTAGGACTGTTTTAAAGAAAAATCTTTAGTCCTAGGAAGTATGTTTGCCTCATGTTAAGTTTGCTTATAATAGGGTTGTCCATAACACAACTAATTATTCACCTTTTGATATTGTATATGGATTTAACCATTTAACTCCTCTTCATTTGCTGCATATGCCTAACATTTCCATGTTTAAGCATAAAGAAGCACAAGCTAAAGGTGACTATGTGAAGAAGTTACATAAGCAAGTGAAGGGTCAAATTGAAAAGAAAAATGAAAGTTATGCAAGGGAAGCTAACAAAGGTAAAAAGAAGGTTATCTTCTAACCTGGAGATTGGGTTTGGGTGCACATGAGAAAGGAAAGGTTTCCACAACAAAGAAAAACAAAGCTTCAACCACGAGGCAATGGTCCATTCCAAGTGCTTGAAAGAATCAATGACAATGCTTACAAAATTGATCTGTCCAGTGAGTATAATGTTAGTTCCACCTTCAATGTGGCTGACTTATCTCTTTTTGATGTAGATGACGAACCTGATTTGAGGACAAATCCTTCTTAAGAGGGAAAGAATGATGGAGACGTGACAATGAGAAGGATCCACTTGAAGAACTTAGAGGACCTATGACAAGGGCTAGAGCAAGGGAAGAAAAAGAACATTTGCACCAAGTGTTGTCCATATTGTTTGAATACAAGCCCAAGTTTTAAAGAGAAAAGACCAAGGTTATGAATTGCATCACGACCCAAATGGAGAAGGACTAATATACCAATTTTCTGCAGTTTCTTTTAAGTTATTAGTTTGTTTAAATAAAGACCCTTTGCTTTGTAAAATTGGCTGACAAAATTATATTTTGGCTTAACCAATTAATGGGCTTTAGTTTTGCTTTATTTTCAATTTGTAATAAGGGTCAATTTGCCAACTTAAGAATCACCCTTTAGGAGACCAAAAGGATGCATAGCTGAATGCTTTTGGGGTGACTTTTGGACTGCTAAATTTGTAATTACAATCAGCCACTAAGTAATGGGATCACTAATAGCTTAAGTGGGATGTAATTATGATTTATGGGTCTTTTGTAATTCTGTGGATTAAAGCTTCTATATAAGTTAAACCTTTTTTTTTCAATGGAAGCAAGTTGAGTTTTATTCACAAAATTGAAGTTCATCTCTTTTATTTTAGTGAGAGTGATTCTCCTAAGTTCTTGACTGATTCAAGAACCTTTGGATGTATCAAAGGACTTTCCCCTCCTTTGTGTGTTGCCTCCCTTGGAAAGAGTGATTTTTTCCTTCTACATTTGTCCAAGTTAGATTCTATTCCCTGTTGAGTTATCATAAAACCTAAGAATTTTCATCCTCCTACACCAAAGAAACATTTATTTGGGTTTACACACATGTTGTGGAGCACCTTGTCAAAAATGACTTGTAGGTGTGTTGGGTGGTCAATGGACTTAGATGATTTGGCGACCATGTCGTCGGCGTAGGCCTCCATTATCTTGTCAATAAGGTCTGCAAAGACCTTGTCCATTAAAAGCTAATAGGTTACCCTTGCATTTTTTAGTCCGAAAGGCGTGACCTTGTAGCAAAAGTTGGACCTTTCCGTCATGAACGTTGTCTTCTCCTCATTACGTGGGTACATCCGGATCTAGTTGTACCTTGAATAGGCATCCAAGAAGCTCAGCGGTTCATGTAACATCCTGACCGGATATTACGGATTTAAATATTAAAATAGAGAAATATAATTAAACTGCATTTACTGAAATATCATTTTCCCAAAACGTGGGAAATTTTAAAACTTTTATTACCTCAACAATAATCCAAAAATCCATGATAATAAATACTATTATAATTGTCCAAAAGTCTAGTAATATCCATGTTTACAATTTATTTGAAATCATAAAAATAATATAAACTCTAAGAAAATCATTCTCCCAAGTCTAGCCCCGCTCTGGCTCTACGCTCCACCAGAACCACCTGCAACGTCATCTACTCCCGTGTACCGCGTACACGATCTTCGTAAAAAACAAGCAGATAGGGTGAGCTAAAGGAATATAAACATATGCAACAATTTATATAACAAAACACACACATTAAAGGAACTCCATCCTTTGGTCTCATCACACTTGGCCACCACCATGTAATCCATGTTCTACATCTTTGGTTGATAATCTCAAGCTATCGTTGCTATCTAACCTACAAGCCACCACTTGTAGAACACATGCGGGAATACTCATTATTCCGAGCCACAACTCAAAGAATGCTCGTATTACCCTTCATTCTAAGCCACAACTCCAGGAATACTCCAACATCTGACCCTTGAGATATCGCCCAAAGTCTCGTAGACCACGCACATCCAAAGCAAGCAAACACAATGTCTATTTCATCAAAAATGGCCTGGCACTCCACAAGAGTCGCCAGGCGCAAAAGACTTCCAGCCCGCCTGGCAGGGAACACGTGCCGCTAGGCGCCAAGCACCTCTGATGCTACTATTTCTACGAGTATCGCCTGGCGGGATAACCCTTACCGCCAAGCGTTACACACTTCAATTCTCTACTGGTTTTGTAGCTATCGCCTAGCGGTCAAACACCACCACCGGGCGCTACACCAATACTTGCGCAATACTGATTTTTAAGCACCCAGAACAAAGTAAAATCAATTCATTCACATTTCATATATATATATATATATATATATATATATATATATATATATATATATATATATATATATATATATATATATATATATATATATATATATATATA
>Ga0209589_1003980_pt1 | contig 25686 bp, 14 predicted proteins | sample CowpeawhiteBW_FD_187525 | JGI IMG/M metagenome (GOLD analysis project Ga0209589, IMG submission 187525) | Root nodule microbial communities of legume samples collected from California USA - Cow pea white BW (SPAdes) (version 2) | ecosystem: Host-associated > Plants > Roots > Nodule | place: USA...
CACATCCGCCACTTGCCATTGGCTTTCTTCACCAAGACAACGTTAGAAAGCCAAGTGGTGTATTGAGCTTCTTCTATAAATCCTGCGCTCAGTAACTTGTCGGCTTCCACCTTGGCTGTTTACCGGCGTTCTTCACCAAGTTTGCATTTTTTCTGGGATACGTAGCGGGCTTCTTTATATATAGACAGCTTGTGGGATGCCACCTGGGGGTCTACTCTAGGGAGGTCGGCAGTCGACCAGGCGAAAAGATCTGTGTTGTTGATGAGTATAGGTGTGATTGTGGCACGCTCGTCAGAGTTCAAACCGGTGCCTAAGTTAATAGAGTGACCATTGGGAAGCTCTAGAGGAGTGGTGTCCTCAACTGGTTCGAGGCGGACATCCCGGCCTATTTTGGGGTCAAGGTCTTCGCCAGAGAGGGCTATGCTGGAACCAGGGGGTCGTTCGATATGGTTGGTTTGTTGGATTGGGAGTTGTGATCGCAGGCTTGCCATGTAGCATTCGCGTGCCATGCGCTGGTCGCAGTGTATGGTCAGGATGTCACCAGATGGGGCGGGGAACTTCATGGCCAAGTGGGGGGTGGAGACGACTGCGCCAAGTGTATTGAGGGAAGGACGGCCCAGGAGGATGTTGTAAGATGTTGGCGCATCGACAATAAGGAAGCGGATTGGGACGGTTTTGGTTTGGGTTCTGTCCCGAAAGACGGTGTGGAGGTCGATGTAGCCCCGGGTGGATACTTGTTCGTCGGAAAAGCCATATATGGGCTCATCATATGGGACCATGGTGGTGTCATGAAGTTGTAATTTTTGGTAAGTGGCCCAGTAGAGGATGTCAACAGAGCTGCCTTGATCGACAAGGACTTTCTTAATAGCATAATTCTCGATTTCTACAGTGATGACCATGGGGTCGTCTTGTTGGTGGTCGAGGCCGTGGAAGTCATCATCTGTGAAAGTAATGGGGGGCATACGGCGTCTATGGTGGGAATGGGTGATGTGGTTGATGGATTGTATATGGCGGAGGTGTCTTTTCCTAGCAGAAGAGGTGGAGCCTCCGCTTGCGAAGCCACCAGAGATGGTGTTAATGGTGCCTCGTAAGGAGGGGTCGGCAGGGGTGATGTCGGTGCGGGCGGGTTCTGGTTGTTGATTGTTGGGTTGGGCGGGGTGGTTGTTGTGATGGGAGTCATTTGGTTGTCGTCTGTGGTCAAGTCGCGGGGGGTGGCGGGATCGAGAAGAGGAGGAATGGTCATCTCTACGGATGAAGCGGCGAAAGTGGCCAGCATGGACCAGTTCTTCTATTTTATCCTGGAGTGCTTTGCATTCTTCTGTAGTGTGGCCATGGTTGCGGTGGTAGCGGCAATATTTGGTCATGTCGGCGTTGGGGGTGTGGTTGTCTTGCGTGGTGGAGGGATTAGATCGGCTTGGAGGGCTTCGTCCAGAATACGGGAACGGGCTACTGTGAGGGGGGCGTATCTGGTGAAGCGAGGTTGGCGGGGTTCACGTGGGCAGGTATCAGGGCGTGAGTTAGGCTGTGGGGTGGGGTTAGAGGTGGTGGCGGCGTAGTCGTTGCAGAATTTGGTGTGAAGTGTTTGCATTTCCTCCATGCGGACGTAGTCGGCTGCACGCAGCTTGAGTTCGTGCATGGAGGCAGGTGGGTGGAGATAGACATTGTTGGCGAAGGGGCCGGGTTGTAGGGTAAGAATCATGCACTGGAGAATCATCTCCTGGTTGAGGTGCGGTGTACGAAGGGCGGCTTTACTAAAGCGATCGATGAACGCTCTGAGTGGTTCATTAGGTTCTTGTCTAACACCCAGTAGGGATATGGTGGTGGTTTGATGGGGACAGCTTTCGGCGAAGTGGGTGGAAAACATGTGGGAGAGGATGTCAAAATTGTCGATTGAGTAGGGCGGAAGAGTTGTGAACCATTCTAGGGCAGGCCCCTTGAGGGTGGTGGAGAAAGCTTTGCAAAAGACGGCGTCCTGGGACGTGTACAAGGCGACATGGGTGATGTAGACTTTAAGGTGCTCGTCAGGGTCGGTTTCGCCAGTATAGCGGTCGAGGGTGAAAGGTTCCCACTGGGCTGGGAGAGGAGTGTTGGCGATAAAGTCCGTGAATGGGTGGCGGCGCCTGGACTGGTGAGGGGGGAGCATGTGAGGTGGAACGGGGTAATTGATCATAGCGGAAAAGGTGGAGGTGATGTTGTGAGGGGGAATGTGGGTTGTGGGAAGAGATTGTGGGTTATAGGGTGGAATATGTGTGGTGTGGAAGGCGGTGGGAATGTTGTAGGGGATCTGGGTGGTAGGAAGGGTGGCGGCGGGGGTTGGGGCTACGGTAAGCCCCGGTTGACCAGATGGAAAGTGGTGGGGGTGGGTAGAGGTAACGGGTGTTTGTTGGGTGGTGGTGAAGGTGTGGGGGGTGGGATTGTATTCACTTTCTTCCTTTGTAGGCTGGAAAGCCGGAGACTTCACAGCTTCAAAGGTTTCTTTGGCTTTTCCCTTCAGGTTGGGATCAGCCTCAATCCTTCGCCTGAGGCGGGAGTTCTCTTGTCTCAACGCCTCCATTTCTTCAGCACTGCGCTTCTTCAGGTCTGCGAGTTCTTGTTGCATCTTTGCTTGACCGTCTAGGATGGCGGCCAAATCAGGGGTGATGCTAGGAGGTCTAGAGGGACCAACATCCGTTTGCTTGTTCGCTCCAGCTCTGCTGCAGGTGGAAACCATCTTCAGAGAAAAACGGGTACTAAAGGTGTTCGTCTCGTGCCCCACGGTGGGCGCCAATTGTTCCTACAGAGAACAAATAAGATAAGTTAGGCACGAGTATCACCTTACCATGTAGTCTACTATCTCTTCAGTTGGCCTCTTCCCATTCGAGACATGTCGGCTTGAACCCAAGAGGGGTTACCTGCAGAAGAGTCTCCGAAGCTCAAGTAAGTCAAAACTCTCAAAGAGTCAAATCAGCGATTAATGAATGCGTACCTTTAATTGCTGGGGTCCACGTGTATTTATAGAGCATTAATGATGTCTGATCATCCCATGGGCTGGGCCTTGACTTGGGCTCTAACTTGGGCTGTGAGTGGGCTTGGGCCCTAACCCAGGCCCTTAAGGTTTATTGAACGCGGGGGCTTCCATCATACTAAGTTTATTGAAGTGGTCGGCCTAGGCTCTAATCTTATCGGATATGCTGGAGTAGTCGGTCTAGGCCGGCTACTTGCCTTGATGGCTTATGTTGGTGATATGAGGTGCAGGTTATCCCCTTAGATGTTTAGTTTAGGTTAAAACCGGTACAAGTTAGGCTAACTCGGCCTAGGCTGGATACTTGGCTGCCTTGATATGCACATTGTTTACTTATTTGGTCGAGTTTGGCTAGGTGCGGTACAAAACTTCTTACAATAAAATGTGCTCCTGCAAATTATTTTTGCAATCCTCTAATCCAATACAATAAAATGTGCTCGTGCAAATTATTTTTGCAATCCTCTAATCCAATAAAATAAACTTCTTGGCAATTTGCACAGAGACCACATATCCATTGATGCAAATATCCATAGATGCAATGAGAAGGTAAGTGTCATAAAGGAATATCACACATTATTAAAAACCTAGAAAAATCAATCATATATTTAATTATTTTAATCATTGACTCATTTCAGACAAAATTAGTGAAATAAAATTCTGCAATTTTTTTATTCTACTAAAGAAAATATATAAACTCTTATTATACTAAATCATCTATATATCATTTTATATATCTATCTATATTTAATATTAATAATATGTGTTGTGTATCTTCTGCATATTCGAAAATCAATAATCATATATGTAGAAAATAAATTATAAACTATAATTTAGGATCTGAATTTAAAATTCTCAAGACCCCCACTCCTTATATTTAAACTATTTTGAAATGCAAGAGATGGTCATCCGTTACGTTGCTTGGTGGGAATGTGTCATAAAGTGTTCTCAAGACCTTTCCTTTCCGCCTCTCCACAATGATAAAAACAATTTTCCCGAAAAGAAAAAGGTTTTTTCTCATGTGGTTTTGGTGTGTCTTGCTCTCTATCACTTCTTAGATTCTGGTTTTGGCTTTTCTGATTATCATTAGTCTCATATCCAAAGTGCATGCTTATGCTTATGCATGTATTATTGTAGTACATGGTTTCGTGACTCATAAAATTATAAATATTATATTGTTCTTCCGTTAAATCCTATAAACATATTGTTTACACTGGTTAAAATTTATTAGGGAGAGCGGGCTATTCTCTTCAATTAATTTTGTTTCAGAGAAAGAAAAATATAAAAGAAAGTTTACTAAAAATCAATACATTATTGAGTGTTTTTTCTGTTTTCTTAAAAGTAACATTACACATTTAAATTTGTTTGTGATTAACAATTAAAAAATTCCGTAATTGTGAAACAAGTATGAGAAGAAGCCTCCTTTAAACAAGTTTTCGAATTGAAACATTGTGAATGTGAAAAACTTAATTGAGAAGGGACGATGGGACCCACATATATCTTAATCAAAGACCAACTATATATAACCAGCGGAATCACATGGGCTAAAACCGCATGTGTTTGCTTTTTTATGATGATAAAAAATAACAAATATCGTTAAAAAATTAAACATTGTAACAAAAAAAAACATAATAAAAAAATGTTTGATTAAAACATGTATATAAACAAAGTGATTACAAGAAATGACTAAATAATATAGTAATTCTAATTTTTTATATTTTTTGAATTATTTATAAAGAATTGAAATTAAAGAATATAATCATAAATAATTAAAGAACATAAAAATATCACTATAACATTTATACAATAAATAAAGTTGGTTCCAACATGGAAAAGAACAACATTCTTCTATTAAAAAAAAAGAGTGAATTGAATCAAAAATAAATATAAAATCTAAATAGAATACGAGACAATGACATCTGGTGTTGATACAGTACTAACACTTATGTGTGACATTGATACTACCACATCCACCGAGAATGTCACATGACACAACACTCATTTGATACATGTACAAAAAACTTAAAAAAGAAAAAAAGAATTTAAAGCATTGAAAAACAATTACAAACTAACATGTGGTATATCATTAACATTATTGGTACAAATATAACTGAAAAAATCTAATTTAATCAATTTTCCAAAAAAGAAAAACTCAATTGAAAAAAAAATTGAATCTACTTGAATCAATTCAACAAAAATTGGGAAAAAAATCTAGTTTAACCTTATAAAATTTATTGATTATGAAGGTTTAGATAATTTCTTATAAATAAAAAATTAAATAAGATAAGTATATTTATAATGATAAAAAGTGTACCGATAAGAAGCTGATTATTAGTATTTAGTAAGTATAAAGTATTTCAAAGTAATTTATTTTGTGTGTCTAAGTTATATGATATAAATTACTTTGATTTGTAACTTGTAATTTATTTAAAATTTAATTATTGTTTTGGTCTTTACATTTGGTTTTGATTCTGTTTGATCCCAATTAGGGAGGGTAATGGGGTGTGGCAGATACGAGTTTCGTTATCCTATATTAATCTTCATAGAACAAAATTATTCACATCCTCATATCCAAACCCAACGGGTATCAAACTTTGTCTCATTCTCATCTCCACTAGATAACGGGTATATATGTTTACCCATACCCACATCCGCTTTGTAACTATTTCAATATTAACTAATTAATTTCTATAAAATAATAAAAATTACGGTAAAAGAAATATAATAATATTAAATACTTAATATTAAGAGGAGAGTTGTTTCTTCGATATCAAATGTTTAGAAGAAAAAATATAATTGTATAGATTTCAAATTAGAATACCAAATAATAAAATTTCATGAGAATCAAAATATTTATTAAATTTGCAAGCACTAATGAAACCTAGTTGATAAAATTTTAAAAATTAAAAAAATATATAAAAGGAAAAAAAATTCAAATTAAAATATATTTTAAATGTCTATGTAATTCAATCTTTTAAATTCTAATGAATCTCTTATTTATACACTAATAAAAGTTATAATAATCACTAGATCAAAATCACGCAAAGAACAAATATTAAACTAATAATAATAAAATTTTAACATAGATCTTATATCTTTTGAACTTCAATATACATTGGATGGTGATAGAAGAAAATTCATGACAATTACATTGAATTTTTATATTACAGTAAATAAGATTTATTTATACAATTATAGTGACAAAATTACAATAAGATAATGAGTTAGAAAATAAAAAATAATTATATAAAATGTATCAAAATAATATTTTACATGATAAAAATAAACAACAAATCAAAATATTAAAATATTATCATATGTGTGTCTTAGAAATAATTTGAGAGACTATTAAATGAAATCGCACAAATGAAAACAAATATATAATTAAGGGCATGATAAGATGAAGAATAACTTACAAATCTAAGAAAACTTTTAAATATCAACATAGTCAAAGATTAAGAAATAACAAAAATTATTTTAGTGAAACAAAATAGTTCTTTAAATGAAACAAAAATTAATAATAATACAGTAAAGAAGATACAATTTTTATATTACCTACTAAATGAGAGGTTTATGCTATTGAACACTTAAATTAAGAGTATTAAAAATTCTCATGTGAAAGAAAAATATACAATAAAGAAAAATATTAAAAAAGAATAGAAATATTCAAATATGAGACATAAAAAATATTTAATTGACATACATCAGTTGAACATAATTGTATAAAGGTTATGATAAAATGAAAAATATATTAGATATATGAATGAATTTTATGAAAAATCAGATAAATAGAAGAAATAAAAAATAGAAAATGTGTAGTAATATATATATATATATATATATATATATATATATATAAGGTTACTTAATTGGCTATTAATATTTTAATAATTTAACCAGGAATAGAAATATGGTGGGGACGAGTATTATGGCGAGTATGAGAACACGGACAGGGTAGATATGTACATCTGGTACCAACCCCCATACCCAATTGAGTACCCAATCAATGTAAGAGTTTATGTAAAAATAGGAACGAGTTTGGACAATACCGACAATACCCATAGGACATGTTTATTTGTCATCGTTAATCCCAATATTCGTTATCCTTCATTTTATTATTATCCTTAGTTTTCTTTTTACCTATTATTACATCTTGTTGACACAATTATTGCGTTATATTTAATAGTATTTGTTTACTTTCTAAATTTTGTATGCAGTTCAAATTAAAAGAAATTTAACATCAAAAATTGAAGGAAAGATGTTTAAGCATGTAAAAAATTCAAACAATAAAAATTAAAAAATATATACATTTTTAAGTAAAAATTTTTTTTTTAAAAGAGAAAAAAAAAATTAAAAGAAAAAAATTAATACTTATTTAAATAAAATGACTTATTCAAATAAATTAAAAGTATATGCAACTTTTAAAAACCAATTAGAAATAATAAATTCTTTAGTAAAAAATAAATATTTTTACAAAAATATAGAATTATAACTACAAAATAATATATTTTTTGTTTAAAAGTATGAATTTATTTATATAACAAAAAATTACGTAGTTATACTATTTTATATTATTTTACGAAACGCTTTTAATTTAATGAACTAGCTTATCAATTCAAAATATATAAGTTAGGAATCATTACTGTATAAAAGAATTTTTTACAATGTTTCCAAAAGGTATTTGAAAATGATTATCGAATTGTTGTTAATCAATATATTATTGTATTAGAAATAATACAACTACTGAATTTCCTTGTCATCAAAGAAAGCAAATTAATAAGGATTCTGACTTGAATTTTCGTCGTAATTTAACGTTAATCATCTAAAAACATCGTTGTTATAAAAATAAATACTCAATAACAAAAACTAATCCAAAATGGAGAGTGGAGAAGGAGGAATTTGTAATGTGAAGAAGAAGGGGAGAAGTGCAACACAACACAATGAAGAGAGAATATGAGAAAACGAAAGAAATCATGGTAAGAGGAGAAAAATGTTCAACATGAAGAATCAAAGACAATTTTATAAATAATCATTAGTGATTCCTATAGTAATAGTTGTCACTTTTAACGATAGTTAGTTCCTACAACCATTGTTGCTTTCAAGTTTGAACTTTCAACGATAATTCTCACCCAACTATCCTCAAAATTACCATTTTAAATAATGGCTGATTCTTGGAATTGTCGTTATTTCAGTATTTTATACTTTTAACAATGATTATTGCCTAGTTATTGTCAAAAGATTTGAATTAATTACAAAATTATCTTTGCGCCTTTACTTTATTTACGACAATCACTTCTCAATCGTCATGGTTATCGTGAAAGTAGATTTTTGCACAAGTGAATTAGTTAGTTTAGCAACTAATCTTGCGTGTTAGTCCAATAAATATATTTTGTAAGTTTTGTTTAACTAACTTATAAGCTAGTTTAATAAAAAGAAAAGTGTTTAATAATTTATTTAAAGTGGTTTATTCAGATATTTTTAATTTATAAGTTCAAAACTATTCTGATTAAATTATAGTATAGTAACTTGTTTAATTTTCTTCCAATATTATCTTTTATTTTTCAATATATTTTCTTCCAATATAATAATAGGTTTTTTTAAGCTCGTGCTATATATCGTTATACACTTTGATATGGTTTAATTATTATTTGGATTTATATACTTTGGGTTTTAATTTATTTTGATCTCAATATTTGTTTGTGGTTTAATCAAATCTTATTATGTATTCATTTGATTCAACATGGTACGTTATTTTAAATTGACATTAATACCATTTAAAATTAAGTCCCTAAATTTTTCATATGGAGATAATGTAGTCCATTTTTTTTCATTGTCGTCCTCCATAGATCCTGCAATGGATTCAAAAGTCACAACTGGGTTCATGTGCCTACCTTTGACGATGTAGTAGACAAAAATAAAGAGTTTAGATTGTGATTTTAATATAAGAGAGTCAAACTTGGATATGAAGGAAACGATTTCAATAGCACTATAATGTTGGAAAAGAAAGGATTTAAGATAAAGAAAAAGGAGAAAATGGTCACCTCCTTACTATATTAACGCTGATTTTACAAAATGGGTCATATTATTTCTATTTAAACAATATAAAGATTCAATTGAGTCCAAAAAAATAATATAAAAACCAAATTAATAACTAAACATTTTATTAAACTGACATGTAGTCACTTCTTACTTTGAATTAATTTAACACATAATATATAATTTATTGAAAAAAAAAACAATATATTGGAAAACAAATTAGAAACCAGAATAAAAATTAAACCTATTTATTAATTTATTAATAGAGAGGCGAGTTCTCCACCAACACCTTGGATATTTTAGTAGAATAATTAATGGGTGGGAATACTTTATGGTAACAATATTTTGGTTGTGCCTATGGGTATATAATAGTTTTGTGAAGGGTATTCAATAGCAACATTGCACTTTATAGGAACATGTACTTGTACATGGTGTAAGGTGATTTTTTGGTTGCACTTTATACGAAAGGTTCGGATTGGTACCATTGAAGCACGCAAACAAAGATTACAGGAAGATAATACAGTAAAAGTGAAATATGTAGGTTTTAATGACATATTCTAATCTAATGTGTTTCCTAGTTTATTCAAACTTTTACTTTATAAGAAATTTTAAAATAATAAGTTTCCAATATATATATATACACATGTGCGTCTGTGTATGCACTATTTACTGTTTTAACTTTATTTAAATGGAAAAAAAAATGTATTTATGAGTGGAATTTACTTGTAAAATATATGACAGGACAAAAGAAACAGTAAGATGCATGAATTACCAAACAGTTTTTTCTTTTCAATATTTTATGGAGAAAAAGAGTTATTAAGTCTCCTAAAATTTAGCTTAATTTTATTCCAATTCGTTTATAATTTTTATTATTTTTAAGATTCCAATAGTATTTTATTCTAATTCTAATAACTGTTTAAAATTTAATTTCAATTCAAATAATCAATAAAATATTCGAAAACACGTCTTTGTTTAAAAGAATCCCAATGATTTATTTATCTCTATAGTTAAAATTCATTATTTTTTTTTCTTTCGTACATCTCACTTCTCCATACATTAGAATATGATCGGAAGAAATAATAAAAGGGAAAAAAAACTTTAATATAGCTTTTTAATTATAATATTTATTACGTTTTATTGTTTGAAAATGTTATTTAAATAAAACTATTAAATGGTTCAACTTTTGAATCAATGGTTGAAAGTTTTAGTTAGTAATGTTTAACCCCAAATAAGTACAACAAAGTATTATTTATAAAATGGAAAATTTTTAAAATACAAGTGTTTGATTAAAAAAATTAACAAATAATTAAGGCAAACTAAATTTTAAAATATTTACTTAAGAAGATTGGATCAAATGTTTTCACTTTTTTATAGTGTACAAACAATTGAAAAGGGAATAATAAAACTTAAATGCGTGTTTGATTGAGATTAGAGATAGTAATATGAAAATAAGCAAGTAGAACTGAAATAAGAAATAAAATGAAAAAAAAAAACCCTAATTATTTAATTGAAGAGAAACATAAAAGAGATATGAAATAAATATAAATATATGATAAATATATAGTACTCTGAACCCTATTCTTTTTAAAAAATTATTTCTATTCTCTACGAAGTACCAATTAATTATTTCATAATCTATTTTCACTAGTCCTCTTAATCAAACCTACTCTAAAACTCGTTACATGTTATTTCAATTTCTAGCACTGAGTTTAGTGGGTTAAGTAGGATATATTTTTCTTTATTAAGAAAAAGTGAAAAACTAACTTCATTCTCTTCTGAATTAATTGGAACGTAATCTTCAATCCAAGGGTGCCTTTCTAGAAAACATCCCCACTGTCATGCTCTATAGTCTATAAAGGCTAGGTTTCCTGAGTGTCGTGGCACTGAAAACTTGGCATGCTTTATTCAGTTTCTTGCTTTCTCTTTCTTATTGAATTTCTCTTCAGATGCATTCCTTCAACTTCAACTTCGTATTAACAAACATCCGGTCTCATCATTTTCTACTCATTTCAATATCTCATGTTTTCGACTTGATATCATTTTTTAGTCTTTTCAAAGGAATTCATTAATAAAAATATATTTTGAATTCAATTTATATAAAAGATTAACTAAACTATTATTTTAAAATTTTAAGGTTTAATCAGTAATTTGATTATAAATTTAGACATAAATTCATTTTGATTTTTATATATATTTTCATTTAATTAAATTTTAATATTTGTCAAATTTAATTAATTTAATTTTTTCATTTTGTAACGTCTCAACTTTAATAGATAAATCTATTTAAATAAAACATCATACATATTATAATATCCAAGGGCACGAGACTTAAAGTATAAGGATTTCGCAACCATCCAAGTATTCAATAAAGAAAACTCAGGCACACCCCTGTACCCTTAACAAAACAGAAAGATTCAACAGATGTCTGCAAGCTTGCTCATAAGCAAAGGATTACAAAATGATGAAAACTATTCCAACTGGGTTCAACAGTGAGCCCAATGCCAAATCCACACTCAACTACGCTGTAACATTCCCATCGTCACCGCGATCACCAATAGTTCCCACATGTGCTCACATCAATAAATTGATGATCATTGCAAAAGGAGAAAGCCACACACAAAGCACACAAACAAACAGAAAGGGTAAGCTAGAGTAAAAAGGTTTTATCATACGATTGAACATACAATTTAAAAGTCAAGGATACATGAATCAACTAAGCATGTGATGACCAACAAGCAAGACTCTAAGACTCAATTATCCGAATACATATAATAAGTCGAATTCACTGGATGCTCACACTTGTGGTGGCCTCTACTGCTTTGCAGATCCATTGCCAATGGGTTTCACCCTACCACGCACAAGGTTAGCCTTCAAACATCTAAGGCCATTATCCTGCCAAAGACTAGGGCCTCTTGCTACTCTCACCACTCGAGTCAGTACGCTCTACATGAGACTAACTGACTCTTCAGAGTTTCAGGATACAATCCTTACTTGAATCCTTACTAAATTATATAATGAGGCACCACCACGAAACCTTCGTGGAATTACGTCCTAACCATGAGGCACCACCATGAGCTCCCACTAAAAGGGTCATGGAATTATGTCTTGACCATGAGGCACCACCATGAGATCTCACCAAAAGATTTATGGAATTACGCCCTAAACCATGAGGCACCACCATGAGCTCCCACCAAGAGGGTCATGGAATTACGTCCTAAACCATACCATAGTCATGTCTCACCAACCAAACATAGAATTATCATGCATACCAAATCTCATGTCAACATATAACCAACCATCCAATCATGTTTCATATCCATACCAAGCTTCATCAATTTAGATCCCAATATATCATATAAATCATACAAGACATCATACTTGAACTGTTTAAAGCAACCAATCATTCAAAAATGTGAAACATACATATATCCAACCAACCTTGTCAATCTCGCTCAGGCTAAAGAGCTCTCGCTTAGGCAAGAGGGATCCCTCGCACAAGTTACCAGCTCTCGCCTGGGTGAGACTACATACAAAAGGCACATTGAGGTCTCGCTCAAGCTAGCCCATCTCGCTCAGGCGAGTGGCCTTCGCTTAGGTGAGCCCTCGAATCAGAGAGAAGGGTGGGTTGTAGTGTTCTCGTTCAGGCGAGAGCTCCTCACTTAAGCGAGAGCTTTTCATTTTGAGCGACCAACAACTCACCTAGGTGAGTTCAGCAGAACCTTCTATGTTCTCACGCGTGCCAAGCCAGAAAACCATCTAGAACAGCATACAAATTATTTTCACACCATCAAAAGCACATTAAAATCATTTGGAGCACCAAACAAAAACAAATTGAGCACTGTATTTATAAAAGCATGAAAAACCTAGCTTCCCTTACTTGAAGAAATGTTAGCGGAAGGTACAAGCACACAATAGAGGATTACTACAACTCTAGGAACTGATTTGCGAGTTGGAAATAATGGAATAAATAGAGCTTAGCTACCTCAGAGAAGGGCTTTGATCAAACCCTAGCAGCTATCTCTGTTAGAGAGAAGGGAAAGAGGAAGTGAGCTGTTTTGCAAGTGATTGTAAAATGGAAAGAGGCTGAAAGTGAGTCTTTGGGGGCACCCTATGGGCTGACCCTTAGGCCCAATAAATGAGACTAGGCCCTTAAACTTTTTGGGCAAAAAAGTGGGTCTTACAGACATTAATATAATTTGGAATTATTACGTGTCAACATCTAACATCTGATTAATCTTTTACTTTAGAACTCATTTATTTTTGTTTCTTTTTGTTTTTTTGTTTTATTTTCTCTCCACCTTCCAACACCTCCCACCACCTCTCACTGCTCCTCCACCTCCTTTCACCCTAGTGAATATTCATTTCCCACTATTTTTAGAAAACAAAGCATCATTGCATCAAAATGGTAATCATATTTATGAAATTCTAAAAACAAAGTTTCTATAGGAACATAGTAAAGCAAGGTGACAGTTTAAAATCTCAATGTTATTGTTTCTTAACTACACTTGATGAAGGAAACGGTAAGAGGAAGGTGGTGGGAGGTGAATGAAGGTGGAGGAATGTAGAAGAAGAAAAAACAAAAAAAAGTGAAAAACTTTCAAGGTACAAGATTAACCATATTTTGACACGAGATAACTCCAAACCAATTTAAGAAGAGACTTAATATATTCTTTTTAACAAATACCAAGATTCAATTAAGTAAAAAGAGAAGTATAAAGATCAAATGAAGCATAAATCTAAATATAATGATCAAATTACTTATTAAACTAAATTTTAATATAATAATATAACAAGGTTACAAGTTTTTTATCTTTACTCATATTCAATATAATTCTTAAAGTGGTACTCAAATTCTCAATCCAACTGGATTTAGTGATAAATTTCCAATTAAATGTGATCGTTATACATAAAATTTGGGCATGTTATTTGTAAAACGACTAAGTGGTTAAATAATTTATAAATAATTATAATTAAAAGCCAGCACAATAACTTTAAATGTTTTAAGTCTTATGCTATTTTTTTATAATATTTGGAAGTTAAAATAAATTTGTTGAGTTTTTATAAAAAATTATCATATATATTTTTTAATTTAAGTTTACTTGTAACATCCAATTTTAATAGCTTAAAATTAAAAAAATAGAACACTTCATCATAGTATTCAAAACATGTAATCCAATATATGAAGTATATTAGGAGCTATTAGTTCAGAATTAGTTTAGTTAGGTTTTTAAGCTAGTTTTACAAAAGTAGCTTAATTAGGTGTTTTTAGCACATTTTTAATATAATCCTTAGAGGTATTGATTAGTATGGTCCAGTTAGCATACAAGATAGGTTCATAAATAGGTAATACATTAGATTAGGTACAAAGGCTTAGAACTAGAGTTGGTCTAGTTGTGGTCTACTTTAAGAACTTTTAAGAAGAGTTTAGTATGACTAACATTTATTTTTAGATTTTTGAGTTTAATGCAGAGAAAATGATCAAGGATAACATTCAAGTGTTCAGAGGAAGCCATGAGAGAATCTGAATCAACCAAAATTGAGTGAAAGATTGCAGAGTTGACATTTATCTCGAAGAGTTTACTAGAGTTGACCTTTTGATTTTCAACTCTAATTGACATGGCACTTGTGGGGAGAGTTTTAGAACATTAAATCACATTTTTGCTGACCTTGAAAGGGCTGAAACATGGTCAAGAGCTGCATTGGAATTCAGATCTTAGGTTTTGCTTGTTTGGTTGATTAATGTAACTTTAGTGTTTAATTTAGTTTTAGTTACTAACTCTAACTTGTTTCTTTGGTTTTGAATGCAAGGAGGAGTGTGTGCTGAGGTGCTGGAGTTGATCCTAACCTTAAGAAGGTTGCTGATTTGGGTGGACCATGATCAAGATGGCAAATGAGTGTAAAACAACCTAAGCACTTGGAAGACGAATTAAGAAGTGAAGTTAGAAGCTGTTATGAGCCAGCTGCCTTTGTTCACTCCTTGTAGCAAGTTTAGGAGCCTAAATAATCACAAGACACAAGGAATGTAACCTATTCTAGCCTTAGTAGTTGTTGAAAGAAGGGTCACCTAGGTTTCAAGTTAGAATTAGAAGTAGGTAGTAAGTAACTAGTTAGTTCAGTTAGTTAGTTTTAGTTTGGTGACTTGTAATAGGCAGTTTGAATTTTGCAACTGATATACACAATTCACCATATCGGAACCAACACACATTCACCCAACTATCACTCATCACACCATACCATGAATTTTCATTCTCTCTTGAGGAGAGAATCACTCATCCACGAAACCACTTTTCCTTTCATTTTTCTCTTCTACGTTCATTTTTCTCTATACATTTGCTTGGATTGATTTGTGGAATAGTAACCGCATAGTGGGTGTTGAACCATAAATCTATCCTAGTGTTGACTTTTTATGAGAATTCCTTTCATTAGTATTGTTTGAATCATGTTTTCATTGAATCATCTGTGTTTTTTATTTTTTCAACTTTGTAGAGTAATCCTTGGATCATGATCGCACAATAAGCATTGAGATGAGGATCTTCTCCTATTTTTCATCTTGTTTGTGTTTTTACACTTTCTTGGATTGAATTGAGGCAATGAATACATATTAAGCATTAGTTCAATATATTTTTTGTTTGTGCTATTGATGTTCCATTTCTTAGTTTCTTTTTTGCCATAACTGAGTTCATGATTGAGTTTTGAATGGTTGAGATGTAAGATTTACTAGATACTTGGATTCCATTGGCGAAATTCAATGATTTCAAGCAGATGCAAAGTCATCTGATTTCCCTCAAACGTATTTTGAGAAGGATCACGTGCTTAATCAATAAAAATTGCTTCATGTTTCTCAATTCTGTAAAACCATGCATGACCGCACTGTTTCATTGAATTTTCAACTCAAATTTTTTTCTGTAATGTGTTTTATGTTTGTTGCTTGTTTCTAACCCAATCGTGATGCCATATTTGATGATTTCAAACCATTTCTACATCCAATTCATCCCTCGCTTTGTTTAATTTCATTTCTGAGCACTCGTTTGTTAAAGTTCATAGAGTAGGGTTCATGATTTAGGATTTTGCATTTTACTCAACCATTTCTCATGATTTTTTTTCCTATGTTCAATTGAGATCATTTATGAGCATTCTGTATCATCACATCTTCATTTCATACATTCTATAGCAATTCATGACTATGCCTTGTACATTTCACATATGAACACTCATAGCAATTTCTAGATTTTAGTTTCTTGCACATTAAGTTATTAATTTGTTTTTAGTTGATTTGTTGAGGTTAATTTGCATGTTAGAAGCATTTCACATGTTCAGATTGTGTGTAGGATAATCACATTGTATAGTGCACATGCATTAGTAGCTTAGGCATTTCATCAAAACACCTTAGGTGCATTCTAGTTTACTTTAGCATTTCATCAAACACTTTGCATGCATACATGTTCATACCATTTTAGGTTCATTTTATTTTCAGTTTTAATAGATTTTGTGTAGATTTTCTCCAATTCACAAAGCACATTCAATAAACATTCAAATCTCTTGCCTATCCTAGGATTGATCCTTGGTTGATAAATGTACTATATTAGTTAGTGAGGAAATTAGGTTTAATTAAATATTTACGTGAGTAGAGGTTTATCAAATACGTCAAGTGTTTTAAGTCTGAGCAAAGAATGTTAGACGTTAAAAATGCACGGTGGCACTTTTGTAAATAATCCATCAATATTTAAGTTTGATCCCTTATTGTTAGACATAAAATTTGACATTTACGTCTAACCTAAAGGGTCAGACATAAATTTATGTCTAATCTATAAGAGGACAAACATAAATATTAAATTTTACGTGTGACTAGGAGTGGAAAAATAGACCGGCCCAACCCATTTTAGCCATGCCTGTTTTTGGCCCGTTGAAAAGGGACCAAGACGGGCTTGCCCGATTGAACAATACGGGTCATGACCAATAATGATAAGAAAACACAACTTGTCCCATCTCGAGCTGATGGGATAACGAACCACTGTCTAGCCCATCTGGCTCGTCCTTTTTAAAAAAAAGTGTTTTTCTTTTTTTTTTAGTACATGTGCAATTAACATGGTCTAAATGTGTTCAATATACATAATGTGTTCAATAGTTTATATCTACTAATATCAAGACTACAATATACATAACGTGTTCATCATTTTTCAGTGGTGGTGCTGTCAAATGATCAAACAATCCATGGAGCAGTGCTGTATACAAATTATGCAAGAACCATTATGCAATCACATTTATGCAAGAACCAGGGAGCATTTTCACAAGGGGTGTATACAAATTCAACCACAATACATCATGGGAGTCATTAAAGAATCATTCATTACAAAAAGTGTCACATTATCATAATCATTCAATACTCCAAACACATCACAAGGAATAAAGCAATAAAACATAAGCAACTAAACATCATAGACAACATGTTCATGACTTCAATACTGTGTTTCATAGTCCACCCTTTTTGAATAATTAAAACGGCCACCTTTATTGGTCAGACGAGCCAAGCCCGTTTTGAAAGGATTAAACGGGTTATGGACTAGCTAGCGCCAACCTGTCCTGCAACCCAACGGATTGACGAGTTGGACGAGCCAAGCCAAAACGAATTAACATATTAAAATCTTCAACCCGACCCATTCCTTTTAACATAGGTTGACGGGCTAGCCCCTATGACCCAACCTATTTTTCCACCCCTACGTGTGACCAAAATGGGTCAAACATAAAACCCCTCATATTTTGCTTAAACATGACTTTGATTTTCACTTTTATCTTCACAAAGTAGTAGCAACGACACTGTGAATCCCCTTACGAACATTGTGCTCTATCCATTGATAAGTTTCTATTTTTATTTTTCTTCCTCTAATATGAAACTTTCCAATACTCCGCTCACGTTTCTCTTTCTTTTTCATAGTTTTCAAACCTCATTTGAAGTCACAACGAGCACTTTCGAACCTGCACAAGGGGTTTTAGTTTCAAGATGCAAAAATAAAGCTCAACCATCATTTGTCGCCACCAAAGCGCTCCCATCAGAGTTCTCATATGTGGTGTCATTGGAGAACGTAAATGAAAGCCACCATAAACTCAAAACACAACGTAGATGTGCTACCCAACCTTGAAAGGAAACCCGAATGAGCAATGGTTCAGATTCAAGAGAAAGATGGAAAACTCACTGACCTACACTGGTTATCTTCCTTTTTTTTTGAAATATTTAATTGTTCTTGTGTTGAGAAGGGGAAAAATTGTTGAAGAAGAAGAAATTTGGGGTGCAGTCTTTTTGAAACATTGCTCATCAGTTACATCTATTGTTTTAGCATCAGATGACTAACCTAAAACAAAAGTAAATAACCAAAAGCGGCATACATGAAAGGCCTTTTCTGTGTTAGTGTCAAGACCTACCACTACTCTAACTAATAGCTCATCATCCTCTAAAAGTGCCTCTAAACTAGCAACTCCATCTGCTCCGATCAAATAGGTGATCATCGCAAAAGAAAGAGACAAACAACACGAGAAAACACAAAGCATACAAAAGGTTAAGCTAGTGTACAAAAGAGTTATCCTACGTAATTAAAGCATATTAAGTATTACTAAGCATTTTTAACATACAAGAATACATATATATGCACAAGTAGTTGACACTAACTCAATTATCTAGATACATGCCAATGACGTTAGAGCCAGCATAGGTGTGCACCTGTGGTGGTTTCCAGGCTCTACAAAGCTTGGCCTCAAGGGGTTATCACCTAACCACACACAAGGTAAGTCCCCTTCGCGCCTAGGACCGAACAAGTCCAATGACTAGGACCTCCTACGAATCTCACCACATAATTAGATTTTAGGATACCTCCTTCTTAGACCTTTTTACGTCAAGGCATACACTAACAATACCACCACAACCATCTCCACAAGGGATTTCTCTCCTTAAAATCCCTTAAACATCATTATCATCCTACATGCTGACACAACAATTTCACCTTAAACTCATAACAATTCATAGTCATAACATTAATAGGTACATCACAAAATTTCACGTCTATTACTAACATTCAAAAATATCAAAATAGTATAAACAGGCAAAAGGGGCATCTAGCACTCAGCATCATTTGCCTCACAAAAACTGGCGCTTAGTGGCATGATGTCACTACTCAACGTTAGACAATTCAAAAAAGTTGGCACTCAGTAGTAGAGTCTCACTCAACGCCCTGGAGCCAAAATGCTCCCATATCTGCAGGGGACAATGGCGCTTAGCACCATTAAGATGATGCTCAACCCTGCATCAGATGACAATAACTTCATTTTATGATGTTAACTGAACTTGGACCTCATCAGTTACTTAAATTGGAACTTTTTCCTTAGTATACTAATTCAAAACAGTTTTAACACATAAAAGAGAGTATCAAACTATTCAGTTGCTCGGATTCTAAATTTCCCCAATCAACACAAATTTACATTCAAACATACACACTAAACAGATTCATTAGATAGTTAAATTTCAACCTCAAATACAATCAATCATCAACATGAAAAAAATCAAATTTATACACATACACAGAAAACAACTAGCTCCCCTTACCTGACCAAGTGGCTTAAAAGACCCAAACAAATCCAAGAACTCAAAACTAACTCTAACCACACAGGATGCTCTATGCATAGAAACATCACAAAAACGATCATGATGTACCATTATGATCACTGGTCAATAAAAACTCATATAGAATATTAAAAAGACACAAAAGCGAAAAAAAAGGCTCACATGCAACTAAAAATAAAGGAAGACCAAACAAAAGGCTGAAATTCAACTTACGTGAACGGAGAAAGTGACCAGTTCAAATTGAAGAGCTCACTTCGAGGATCACTTCTACGGTCTCAGATCTTCAATCAGATGAGCAGAGAGGAAAAACCCTTACAAAAAAGTCTAAGAATTTTAGAAAAGTGATTTCTATAGAGATGATGTGTTTTAAAATAATAAAACTTGTTCATCAGAAAAATATTTATAATAAAATCTTTTAACATTAAAATAATTGAGTTACATTATTTTAAAACCACTATCACTTCTAAAATGTAATTTTCTAGAATTTTACATTTCCTATAATAATTTAAGTTTGTGTAACTAGATATATGAATTTAACTAAAACTTCTCATTTAATGTTTGGAGCCAATTAGATTGTACACTTCCTTTCATTTATTTTATCACCATAATTTCTTTCTTTGTATTTGGTATTACATTTATGAGATTGTGTATTAGTACTATTAATAAGTTAAATATTGTTAAAATATTAAAGACTTAAATAATGCTTTGGTCTTAGTTTTTGTTTGGTTTTTTCAATGTGGTTCTACTTTTGTTTTCTTTTTCAATTTAGTCATAATATTCGTCAATTTTATTCAATTTGGTCCTTTTCGCTAACATCGTTAAAATAGTTAACGGAATGTGAACAGTAACCACCACGTGTCATTTTGTGAATTTTTTTTATTTTTTTAATGTTTTTTTAATTTTTTAATTTTTTTTATTTAAACAAAATGTACACATGTCAAGCTCATATCATGCCACATGTCATTTTGTGATTTTTAAATTTCTTTATATTTTTTTTAATTTAATTTTTTTAATTAAAAAACCTCCACGTGTCAATCCAATATCATGCCACGTGTAAATGTCAGTTTTAATATTCAATTTGGTCATAATATTCATTATTTGTTTTCGATTTGGTCCTAATTTTTTTAAAAAATTTAGCATTTTTGTTCCTCTCCAAATTGAGACAAAATTTGATTTGTATATAAATGTTATATGGATATTGTTATTAAAATGTATATTTTTATTAAATATTTTTAATTTAGAATTGGAGTTAGTTTAAAATTAAAACAAAAAAAGCAATAACACCATTAATTTAAAATTTTAAGAGGTTAAAAATATTTAATTTTAAACCAAGTCTAATTCTAAATTAAAAATATTTAATAAAAATATGCATTTTAATAAGAATATCCATATAACATTTATATACAAATTATATTTTGTCTTAATTTGGAGAGGAACAAAAATACTAAATAAAAAAAAATTAGGACCAAATTGAAAACAAATAACAAATATCAGGACCAAATTGAATATAAAAAACTAACTCTAACACGTGGTATGATATTGGCTTGACACGTGAAATTTTTTTAAATTAAAAAAAAATAAATTTAAAAAAATTAAAAAAAATTAAAAATTACAAAAGGACACGTGGCAGGCTTGACATATGTACATTTTTTTAAATAAAAAAATTAAAAAAATTAAAAAATTAAAAAATTAAAAAAAATTAAAAAAAATTAAAAAATTCACAAAATGACACGTGGTGGTTACTATTGACATTCTGTTAACTATTTTAACGGTGTTAGCGAAAAAGACCAAATTGAATAAAATTGACGAATATTAGGACCAAATTGAAAAAGAAAAGAAAAGTATGACCACATTGAAAAAACTAAACGAAAACTAGGACCAAATCATTATTTAAGCCAATATTAATCAATTATCGCTTCGATCATATTTTGTTAAAACATCTAATTAATGTTCTAAGATCTTTATTTAATGTTGAGTACTAATATAATAAAATAAAAAACAAGTATTTAAGCACTTATCGTGTGATATGTCTTTAAATGGAGTTGTTCGAGTGTCCATGGGAAGCTTTGTGTCAAATTTGGAAAGAAAATAAAATTCGAATGAAACAAACTTAAAAATAAGAACAAAAATAAGTGATAAAGGAAAATGACTTATTTTTGTTTTGATCAATTGAATTTAATTATTTGTAAATATACAAAATTTTGTTTAGAGAAATATATAAGAATAGATTATTATTAGAAAATGTACATATAATTATATTATTAAGATATATAAACATTTTTATATTACAATTGTAACATCTCAATTTAGTACATTTATACACTATTACAAATTAGGTATATGTCATCATATAAAATTATATAATATGTATTTATAGTCCCCCATGAATCTCAATGATATGTCTTTAATAATATATAAAGTTTTTCAACAATGGAGGATCTATAAAATACAAAGCTATATGTCTATGCATCATTTATTTACTATTCGACCATCAAGCAATCTCACTGCTTGTCAACCCTCCTACCTACACCATCCTCTACTCACGTATAACATATGATCATCACAGGTGGATAAACCACAACTAAACACAAAAAAACATGGCAAGCTAATACATTTAAAAAGTGAAAGACCTATAAATAGTTCAAAATGATTGAAACAAAAAATACTCACAAACACTGACTTCATTCAATCATACACATTATATAAACAAACTATGATAACTATCTTTGAAGGATTTCATGTATATAGTCGGGCCCAGACATTCTACATTGTCATAAGGATCTTGATAACATTTTGGCTCATAAAAACATGGCTATACCAAGCCTTCTTATATAACTAGGATAGTTCACCTATGTCATCCATAAAAAGTCCTTTTAGAACAAATTTCCTTCACTAGAACCTCTATCGATTCTCACTAACCATATATCTTATTTAGTGTGAGTTGGATACCTAGTATAGTCTATAAAACATCCTTCTAAGCTCCTACTCAATACATCTACCACATGTGTGAAATGCTTTCTCACTTTAAAGCCATTCCACATTCATCACTTCACAATCACACATTGTCATCTCATTCAACACTTAAACATCACTAACATCCATTCATAAATATATATGTGTATGTGAGCAAGGGTCGCGGGGGGGGGGGGGGGGGGGGGGGGGGGGGGGGGGGGGGGCTGCTGTGGGGGTGTGGATGGGTGTGTGTGGATGAGTGTGGGTGTGCGTGGTTGTAAGTGCATGTGTGTGTGAGTGCGTGTGTGTGTATGTATGTATATGTATGCGTGAGTGTTTGTATGTGCATGTGTACGTGTGTGTGTGTGCGCGTGTGTGTGTGGGTGGGTGTGCATGGGTGTGTGTGTGTGTGTGTGAAGGTGTGTGCATGTGCATGAGTGTGGGTGGGTGTGCATGTGTGTAAACGTGTGTGCGTGCGTGTGTGTATCTGTGTGTGCGTGCGCATGCATGCATACGTCTGTGTGTGCGTGCATGTGTGGGTGCGTGGGTGTGTGTGTGCGTACTAGTTGGTCTTAACCCTATAGTTCAAGGCATGTATAAGAAAGATATCCTCAGTTAAGAGTTGACCATGGTTGTTGGCCCTTGGAGTCAGAATCCAGCCTACTATGAAAGCCATAACCTGATCATCTCTCTTTATACCATTAGCCTTGTAGAGAGTGCATTTCTTTGCTTTTGTAGGATATCAAAACAACGATTTGTAAATTGCCATTTTTCGCACATTTGGAGGACCAACATGGGACTTTTCTCCCTAATGGAGCTTGGTTGAGACATGTGAGCTCCAAGTGCAATGGAAATGATGGAGGAAGCATGGAAGACTGGGAGGCAAGTTGTAGGCTCTTGCTTGCAAGGGATAGGTGAAAGAATGAGTGATTTAGAATTGGCTCTAGCTTAGGAAGGGGCCTAGAGGCAAAGAGAGTAAGCTCTCTAAAAGATGACTCTCAAGTGGCAATAATGAGGAGTGTTCTCAACTCATTGACTTCTATTGAACAAAAATTCAAGAGTGATACAAATGAGTGAACTTTTGGCTTTTATATGAAGCCATTTACACATGAGAACGGAGAGCCATTGGATGGAGTGGGTCTTGATCTTAGCCGTTGGTGAAAGCTTGGAGAAGGAGGCAATGTCACGCCCCTTGGATCTTGGCTTGAAGAACAAGGAGTGTTTTTGGCCTTTGGATGTGATGACCAACCTTAGTCGAACCATGAAGCAAAGGAACATCCTTCCCTTGCCTTGTCTTTGGTAGTCTCGGCCATGCATGAAGAGAAATGGGTCGAGCCCAATTTGAAACCCCATCCTATGTTCCTTTCATGTCATATGTATCATTGGAAAACAAGGACTAAACATTGGCCTAAAATAAATTCTATTCTACTACAATTACATGTAATCCTTCATATCTTGGTGATTTCCTTAGCCCATGTGAATAATGTGTGGAAGCTTTGGTCTTGATGGTCATTTAGAGGAATATCCATTTGAATCTTTCTCATCATAGACCTTGTTGTTGGCCTCTCAATGGACTTCCACTAGATGTTGGGCTTGAAGGATCATGTATGCTTGGTAGGATCACATCACTTCCCCTAATTGAAACCTCGCAATAGTGTCCAGATAAAGTCATCTAGGGTTATGGTTATCCCTTTCACCCTTGATACCATAGTGCTATTTTCTTCTCTAGCATTTGCATAAAATACCTTAATGAGATCAGAATAGTATATACCTTGTAGTTGCACAAATTTCTCCAGACTTTGATATACGAATTGCTCTTGGAACTGAAATCTATTGTTGCGGAAGAAACTGATATCAATGTATTTGGGATTGACTAGGTTATGATCCCTCCAATTTCAAATGAAATTAACTTGCTTTTCGTCATCACTTATCCATCCATCAATGTCAACAGGTCGAGATGTTGGTCTAATGGTCGTGCGCTTGATTCGTTCGGGGCGAGATGAAGAAGATGCCATGGTTGAGTTGTAGAGAAGAAGATTTGTATAGAGAAGAGGAAAGCGGTCTGCGTCGCAATTGCAAATGCAACATACAAAAGGTAAGGAGGATTAGGGTTTTGAACCTATTTAGGGATTTGGGAATTTTTTTTATTTATCGAGTATGCCTAATTCATTTTGAAGCACATAAAATCTTTCTCTTGCTAAGGGTTTAGTAAATATGTCAGCCAATTGATTATTAATGTCAATATATTCAATTTTGCATTTCCCTTTTGCTACATGATCCTTAATAAAATGATGTCTTATTTCTATATGCTTCATTCTAGAATGCATTATTGGAATCTTTGTGAGATTTATGGCACCAGTGCTATTGTAACATCCCTGGCCCGCCAGACCATGTCAGGTTACTGCAGCCCAATGCACCCCAACCCCTCACCCTTCTCCGTCCATTCATACCAGTATGAATGGACGGAGAAGGGTGAGGGGTTGGGGTGCATTGGGCTGTAGTAACCTGACATGGTCTGGCGGGCCAGGGATGTTACAGCTATCACACCTAAGAGGAATGTTTTCTAAATGAATGCCACAATCTTCTAATTGATGCTTGATCCATATAGACTGTGCACAACAATTTCTTGCAACAATATATTCTGCTTCAGTAGTGGAAAGTGCAACATATGTTTGTGTTTTAGAATGACATGATACTAATGAACATCCTAATAAATGACATGTGCCACTAGTGCTTTTTTTTTTATCAACTTTGCATCCACAAAAATTAGAATCGATATATCCTACTACAGTAAACATTTGTTTAAGTCTGCGATTTGATCTTGATCGTTTAATGCAGACTTAATTGGGATGCAGACTTATAAACTTTTAAGAGTCATATTATAATATGAAATATTATGAATGTTGAGAATTTGTATGGATTATGAAAAATATGAGAGATATAAGATATATAATAGATATAAGAGACATGTTACAAGAGAAACTTCTTATTTTATTTTATTTTATTCATATTCTCTGTGTGTATGTGTGTGTGTGTGTGTATATATATATATATATATATATATATATATATAAAAATATAACAAAATATA
>Ga0209589_1003983_pt1 | contig 25676 bp, 13 predicted proteins | sample CowpeawhiteBW_FD_187525 | JGI IMG/M metagenome (GOLD analysis project Ga0209589, IMG submission 187525) | Root nodule microbial communities of legume samples collected from California USA - Cow pea white BW (SPAdes) (version 2) | ecosystem: Host-associated > Plants > Roots > Nodule | place: USA...
ATTTTCAGCCCTAAAATTGTACATAAACCCCTTATTTATATAAATGATTGTAGATTATTACTTCAATCATTATAATATGAACTATTGATTCATTTTCATTCATTCATTCTTGGTCCACGAATATGTGGCTACAAAGTGGTTATTTTTTAAGTCAAACTAATTGTCTTCTTGGTAAGTCATATTTGGATATCTCTACAATTTGTTTTTTCAAATTAATAATCTTTTTTATTCCCTTCTTCAATTTACTGAAACTTCATTCAGAAGACTTTTTTTTTTTCTATATTAAGAATCATTACTTCCTTTCTAGATAAATCGATCAACCGTATCTTAACTTTCATTTCTTAAATTAATCTCTTTTTCTAAATTGAAAATCAATAACTTTTAATTATTAACTTTCATCTTAATATTATTTTAAAATGGATGCTCACTCATATGGTTTAACTTCAATAGTTTTATTTCCATCAATTACAGTACCTCAACAATTTAATGCACTATTTGCAAGCTTGAAAGAGTATATACGGTGTCCTGTATTAAGAATCTGTAGAACCTTTTTTTTTCCTTGAACTTTAAGTGGAATTTGATTTTGGATCCTATTTTTAATTTGAAGAATTTAGTATTTCAATTTTTAATAGTTATTGGTCTCCCTTTTTTTGTTTTTAGCAGCATTTATAAGGTATCATCAAAAGAAAAAAGAAGCTATACTCGCATGTTTTTAAAAGTTCTAAAATTAAATTTACAAAGTTAAAAGTATAAAGACTACATGAAGTTTGACTAAAAGCTCGGGAACCAAAACACATTTTTCTTTAAATAGTAAGTGCTACCAATATACTCTTGAATATATTAATTCTAAATGCTTTTCATTATTTAATAAAAATTATGTTGAAAGTTACAAAATCATAAAGAGTCGAAAAGTGATTGAAAACTACATAACAATTAAAAATAAACAAATATACATATTAAGGTAAAAAACAAAAGTGCTTTTTGAGAGATAGTCAAGAATCATTTTTTTTAAATTAGCTGTTAAATAAAAATGAAATTGAAAAATATAATGTAAAACTTAAAAATAATTCCAGATGTTTGATGTATAAAATTAGGATAAGACATATTAACAAGAGTAATAACAATTAACTCCTAAAGTCTATTCCAATGTGAAAACCTTGTTTGCCTTTCTTTGCAAATGAGTCAACCCCTGTTCTCATTTCCTAATGTCATCTTTCCTTACTTAAAAAAAACAAAGATTTTTTTAATGTCATTATTGAATAATAGGTCTTAAATGTGTTTTAAAAAAATATATTAATGAGTGTGACGTTTTAACATTTGAGTTTGTATCCAACTTGATCTTTCATTTTGTATTGTGCATTGTGAAATGTGAATTATGATTACCATATTACTACAAATGGAAGGTTAAAGAAATAGGTGAAGAGACACTTACAAGCCATTTTTGGATGGCATTGGAAAGCCATAAGAAGAAATATCACACACTTTATTTATCTAGTTAGGTGTGGTGCTCCTTTCCATTGAGAAATCCAATCCCCTCACAGCAAAAAAAAAAAGGTTTGCTCTTTATAAAATTAGTATATTTTTATTTTATATCCTATAAATTCTTTTTATTTCCTTTAATCTGTGCAATATTTGAAATACTTATTATAAAATGTTTGGATTGTAATTTAGGTATTTTCTTTAGTTTTTATTTTTCAAAAACTTTGATTAACTATTTTTGATTCTTAATATTCATTTTAAGATAAATAAATAAAAATTTGTTTTATAAATTTTAAGAATACTTCTAGGTAGGGATGTCAAAAGAATCCATATTTAGAGATATCCGCAAATAAAACATATAATGAATAGGAATTGAATATTGTAAATGGATACCGCAAGTAATGGATACGAGTATTTTATACTCGCATGTTAACGGGACGGGTATGAATATTTTAGTATCTATACCCGTAGATACACGTATCCACTATACTATAATTTAAATAAAAAACATGATTAAAATATTAACACATTGATTTTGAAGGGGTTATTTTTTATTAGTGAGTTTTAAAAAATTCTTCATTTCTTTTAAACTGTTATTCTACACTATTTAAATGGATTTTTTGGACTTTTTTTGAAATTTATAAATGTTATGTATTATATTTTATTTAAATTTATGATTAAAATATGTTGTTAAATATTTTATTTTATTTTTCTTGTAAATACTTGCATGGATAGTTGCACGGATATGAGAATGAGTACGGAACAAATATTTATTCAACATACAAGATACGGGAGAGTTAGAACTCATACCATTCCCATTCCGTTGACATCCTACTTCTAATTTTAGAAATATATTATATATCAGAACACTAATATGCATTACTATTTCTTTCAACATGTAAACAGTTAAATAAAATTATATTAAACATTAGATCTAAGATAGGTAATTTTCTTTCATTAAGAAAATATGCATAAATATAGAAGTATTTAGGATATTTCAAGTGATATAACAAGTTAGATTAGTGAATTAAAACCCCTAATGAAGAACCACAAAGAAGATAATTTGAAAGGTTTCTTAAGTATGTTGATTGCAAAGGAAGAGTTGGAAGAAAGCTAGAAATGTAGAAATTTAGAAAAAGCCATAGCAATTAAAGAAGTATTAAAAGGGTAATTAATGGTGTGATGAAAATTAAGAAGTTAATGAGAGAAGGAATTGGCTAAGGCAAGTACTGAAAGTGAGATCCAAGTGCAGATTCTGGAACCGTACGATGCATGTATATAATATAGTTTCTTTTCCCAGGTTGTGAGGTACAAAAGAAATCCAAAGAGCTTAGGTTATGAAAGAGGACCGAGAAGCCATCCATGACTCTGTGTAAACACCAACTACAGGTTACTGAATATACAAACTGATAAGAGGGCAGGGATGACCCCCACTCTCAAACTGCAAACCATAGCAATGTTGTCAGAGATTGGATGAGTTTTCCGGGCTGAAAATGACACTAGCAGGTACGGTTCACTCCAATGAACCCTAATTTTTGTAATTACCATTTTGTCTTTTTTGCTCAGTCGGTAGCTAGTACTTTTTCCAAACATTTTTAATTCAGAATCAACCCCTTTTCGCCACTCTTTCACTTAACATTATTCACTCTTTCGATACTAAATCAAAATATCTGCTTTTTCTACATACATCTCCATTCTCATCATTCTAATAATTTAAAACATTTATATTGTGACAATGTCTGAAGACTCTGTATTTTTCAAAAATTATTATGGACTGTGGAATGTTTTCATTAATATTCAGAATGGAAACTGCATGTTTTGTATATAAGGAAAGGAAGAGAGAGAGAGAGATAGAAATTGATCTCTTGATTTTCTTCGTGATTGATTGATTAATTGGTTACTACTATTTACTATCTTACCTTCCTCGTTGCGGAGTATCAAAACTTTTTTGTACAGAATAAACAGTGAACCGTGTTTGCACCGTTTCACTTCCACCCTCCTTTTAGAACCCTTGGGTTAAAAAGTTGAAGCCTCACGATAGGAAAAAAAAAATAAAAAACCCCAATTTTCCCTAGTTAATTTCTACAGCAATGTGTGATGAATTTTTCACCAGGAACCCCAATTTTGGTTGCTCAAAAATTAAGCATGAAAAATTTGAAATTAACACATCAGAGATTACGTCGACCTACTTTTAACCCCTTTGTCTTCAAATTCTGTGAGGGCTAAGCAGAACCCTAACCCTAACGGCACCAGAGACAATCACAGGGAAAAAACACACATATTAACGGGTTCAAAAGTTCAATGATTTGACCCTGCTCTGCTTACGTTGCTTCGACATAATGAGGCAAAAAACCCACAAATTATGTGTCTTGTACTCGGTTTACTTACACTATTACTGTCTTATTCTCTCTTTCTTTTCTTTTTTTTTTCTCTCTCTCTCACTCAAACTCACACACACACACAACACTCTTTCTCTCTCTTCCTCGCTGCCAAAGAACCAGGTCCAGCAGATAATCCATTCACATAACAATAGACACTATGCAAGCAAAGCAAATCCAAGTTCCATCATTGGCCTAATTGAAGACCACTTCTTCTTAACCATTTCTCTAAGCACTATTTTTTCTTTTTGTTCTGGGATGGGTTATAGTGTTAGCATGAGTCATAACTAGTCTCTATCTCTATCCCTTCTCTGAACCCTTTATATTAAAGGGTGTGTTGGGGCATCACTTTGGACCATTAAGTTGGGAGCTGAGGGTTAAAACCAGTTCATTGTTCGGAGGAAGATAGACATACACTTCTTCAAGAGCTAGGGTTTTTGTCCCCTCTCTCAAACTCATTAATTGAAAAGAGAGAAAAAAGAAAAATCTTCAAATGTTCCCTTACAGTTCCACCCCCTACCCTTCCTTCCCTTCATCATCTTCTTCATTCCATCCTTTTCCTTTCCTCAACCTTGAGAATGCTTCTGCAAGCAACACCCTTCTTCACGATCCACTTTCTGTGCCTTACTTACCAACTCATCACAACCCTCCAAACCTCCAAGAAGCACTGAGCAATTTGCCAGTCACAGATCATAACTGTGGTGGTGGAGGTTCTGCAATGACCAAACCTGACCCAAGTGGTGGTGGTGCTCCTCACTATGGCCTTTCTTGTTTCCTCACAAAGAAGCCAGCTAAGAAAGACAGGCACAGCAAGATTTACACCTCTCAGGGGTTGAGGGACCGGAGGGTGAGGTTGTCCATTGAGATTGCTCGCAAGTTCTTTGATCTTCAAGACATGCTAGGGTTTGACAAAGCCAGCAACACCCTTGAGTGGCTCTTCAACAAGTCCAAGAGAGCAATTAAGGAGCTGGCAAGGAGCAAGAACAGCAACAACAGTGAAGAAGGAGCCAAGAGCTTCTCTTCTTCATCTGAGTGTGATGATGACTGTGAAGTGGTTTCTGAGATCAAGCAGAAGCACCAACTCATCACTGCTGACGCTGCTGCTCCAAACAACCTTCAACAAGGGTTAGATTCAAGCGATAACAAGTCACCGACATTGCTGGCTGCAAGGGAGAGGATGAAGTTGAAAAGGGCACAGAAGGAACCTGCAAAGATGAAGGAGTCAAGGGAGAAAGCAAGAGCAAGAGCAAGGGAAAGGACTTGTAACAAGATTATGTGCAATGTTAATTCCAACACAGGGAGGGTGCAACAAGACCTGAAGAAAAAGTGCCCTGCAATTGAAAACAACCACTCTCACCACCTTGTGGGAGGTGAAGGACCTAGAGATGACTTCAACGTTATCGAGGAATCAATTGTGATCAAGAGAAAGTTGAAGCCATCATTGATGTCCTCTTCTCATCACCATCACCAAAACCTTATGATCCCTAAGGAACCACCATGTTTCAGCAACAACAACAGTGAGTACCACCCTTTCTCCAATTTATCTCCAAATTGGGATGCTAATGGATCCACTGGGCGCTCCAACTTCTGTGCCATAGCTAGCATGAATCTATCCACAGGTATGTGTGGTTGTTGTGTGTTTCATGAAAATGATACTAGTACTAACTAAGCTCTCTTCTAGAAACCTTCTATTTTGATGATATTCATAGTTGTGTAAGTCTTCAATTTTCAGGGCTTCAAATCTTCGGAAAGTCTTGGGAGGAGTGCACCAATCCACGTTTACACTAGATTGTATGTGTGTGTGTGTGTTAGCTTTTCCTTTTCCTTTTGTATTTTTCAGTATCATCTGATTCTAATGAAACTCTTCTAGCTGTTTGCCAAGGAATCATATGAAGGCAACTTTCTGTGTTTTCAACCAGTAACTTTTCTGTCCTATATTCCCTTTCCACAAAATGTTTGTACCTCATCTTCTTTTCCTCATCATCACCCAATGGCGTGTGACAGTTGGCACAAAGGTTGCTGCTGCGTGTATCGGTTTCTGACCAATATTTAAACTGTCCTTCGCATTGCATAATGCCAATTAGTTATCAAGAAACTGTTCCTTCCTGCAGATTTTAAATATTTATATATTTGGTTAAGATCGTTCAACAGTGACTAATATTTATATATTCCTTTGTTATTAAAACATTTCAAGAAGTTGAAGTTGATTATATATACCTTCCTGCAAGAGAGGATGGTACAAAACAAATCTCAAGGTTTTTTCGCTTCCGATTCTTGTCAAGATATTGATGTAGCATACATTACTAATCACTAAGTGTCAGTACAAAAAAGAGCTCATTAATATACTAGTTTTCTTAGAGATTTCATGTAGATGCCGAAGAATAGGAGTCAACCACGTTAAATTTTACATCATTCAAGACTGTCAAAATCATAGAGAAATTCTGAACAAGTAATGGGTGTTTTTTTTTTTGTGTATCTTTGACAGTATGATTTGCTTTCTCTCAAACATTTTTTCTTTTTCTTTTAGCTATTTCAAGTTAAAATAGTCTGATTCTTTTGTCTCAATCGTTTGGTGTAATATATTAGTTAATTTTCTAAATGCATGACAGATTGAAGTATCAGCTATATAAATAAGTATGGGAATGGACACAGGTATTTATACTCGTATGTACCATTATTAATATCGCAATGATCATGTACTTCATGTTTATGTCTATTTGATGCACTTATGCAGTTACATATTTTAAACTATATGTTTCTGATGACTTTTCTGAATAATTTCATTTTGTCCTATCATGTCTGTCACTAATTCTTTCGTTCAAAGAGAAGATCTTCATCTCTTGTAGATCTTGAATACAATATGGACAACATTCTGAGCACTATGATGCTTAAACAATATATCATAGCAGAAAATGGTGTTATAAACGATTTTATACAGTCACAGGGTTAGTTCACTAAAAATATAGCAACAATTATATGAGTGGAAGAAAATGTGATAATTTACAGCAATGGAAATTTTGTTGAAAGAATGCATATTTGATCATCTATTGGAGGTCATATAATATCAATTGGTTGAAACAAATGCATGAGTTTCTTTCCAAGAGTAAATTGAATTTCTGAATTGCCATCTGTATATTAATATTCCCACCTAGAAATAATAGCATTAATTGTGCAATTAACATTCATGAGAATAAAATGTCTAATTCAGAAGAAATAAAAGTTTTTCTATTCTGGCATTTTCTTATGGGATATCTTAACTTTTTAGTAGGTTATATTGGTGAATAAAATGGCAAAGATTATTACAGATGTAGTACTGTCTTTGAGCATTTTATGTTTAACTAATATTGTTGGCAAAGACAATCTGGGATGTCAGATACTTCATTTGATATGATTTGATTTGATTTTCACCTGACTTTCCTAATTTTTATGTTATGTTGATTCGTTTCTACTTGCATAAACTTGTGTTACATTTCTTTTCTCTTACAAAGTCTCAATTCGTCTACAATAAATGCAAACATAAAGAGTCTCTCTATACAAGCCTCGTACATAAAAGTGTGTCTGAGATTATCTTTGCTTTCATCATTTTAACCTAAGATACTGGCCACTCATTTAGTGTATGTGATGATTTTTAAACCTCTAAGCGTGTACTGTGATTTCAAAGTTTCTTTGGTAAGAACATAGCCCAATGAACAAAGAAGTAGATATTGGCAGAGCTTATAAAGAGACAAGAATAATTCGGACTTTCAATCTCATTGTAACATCCATTATTTTTTAAACATTTTGTTTATTTTAAAGCAAAGTCAGAATTAGTTTTTTTTTTTTTTTACGGACAAATATTAGTCGTTTGAATTTTATCAGGGGATTTAAACTAACAATTTTCACTTATCTCTTTCAAAGCTACCAACCTAACTGTATAATTCTTAAATGTTAATAAAAAAAGTTGAACTCCTCTCATCCTCCCTTCCGACTAGACCACCTTATTAGTGAATTACTGTTTTTGATAATTAACCACGATGTAATTCTTTAACATCATTTATTCACGTTTAAGATAAAAGTAGTTCACTAATACTAATTCACTACCTTGACTTGTAAAAAATAAACTCTGTATTAACTTTATATAAAGATTAAACATTAAAATTTCTCTTACTTTAAATATATCTTTTTATCCCAAAATGACTGATTAAGATTTGTCAATAAATATATAGAATTTGCCAAAATTAATTCTTTTTCCGTGGAGTGTTTAGGTTAATCTTCATAGGGAAAGTTTCTTTCTTCATTGTTACCATCGTAAATAAATTTCAAAGAAACATGCATGATGAAATAATGATCATAAACAAACTCCGCAGCAGACAGTATCCAAAAATCACTGTTTACTTTGAGCATCTGCACAGATACTGAAAAGATCTTCCAGTTGAAACACTTCCCATACTTAATTATGATACATATTAAAACGCAAAATGAAATTGAATTAATTTTGAACATCTAAATATATAATAGTGTAACTAAGATAATTTGTTATTCACTGAATAAGAAGTTAAAACGATTACTGGAAAAGTTTTGCTACGATTCTATGCTTTGGTGGAGAAGCTTTTCCATGATGTGCAACATAGTGGAGAAGCTTTTTTTTTTATGAAAAGTTGAAATATATGAATGATGTAAATCATGAGTAATATTACACACTAAAACACTTGATTTGGTCCCAACATAATTTTGGTAAGTGACATGGAGTTTTCAAATGGCCTACACACATTTTCTTGTCTTTAAAATTTGGAGTTTGATTGGGTGTTAAAGTTTACAAGTTGAAACGGAAAATGAATAACAAAAGGAAAAAATGCAATAATCATATTTTTATTTTTAATAAAACTTGTGTTAAATCATTATATATTATTTACATCTGAGATATGCTGATACTTTTACAAATATTTATCATTTAACATCACATAAAAATTTATTAGATAAAAAAAAAAACGTGAAAGCAACAAATTGAACATTTTTACAGATGAAATAACTTCCCACAAAACCTAAACATTTTGAAGCAACCATCATTTATTGTTTCATTCACAACACTTGTTCATTTCTACACCACTAATCTTATTTGTCAGTGTCTCTCAAATCTCATTTCTTGTTTATTCTTATTATATCAGAGTACAACTACATATGAGAACATCAAAATCTCATATTAAAAGAAAAAAATAACAAAATGAGTAATATATAAATTAGAAAAAAAAATCTAATGAATTAAATTTTTCAATTCAATGTAATGTGAGTTTCACTTGTAGAATTGTTTTTTTTTTATTGATTTAAAGAAAAAGAGAAAATACCTGTGAAATTCTCTTACAAAAGTCAAGATTTGTATAGTAGCCGGACAAGTTAACTAGAAAAAAAAATCAATATAAACTTTTCAATAAAAAAAAAATAATCAATTTATATTGCGTTCAAAAAGCCAAACATATATTTTTCTCTTGTTTTCTAATTTTAATTTGTCCATGAAAGGTAGACTTATACTAATTACATTTGAAAGCTTTGAAGATAACACTTGTGTTAGTCAGTTGACAAGGAGGAAAAGTTGCTCCTCCTTATCTTAATCCTTTATTTTCTTTTAGTTTAATACTTTTAACAAATAACTTATATTTAATATTAAGTTAAAATAAAATGGATAATATTTCTTTTAGAAGATTTAAAAAACAGTTCAATCATTTATATATCATTTGACCTACTTGAACATGCAAACTTGAAATGAATTCTAGATCTACTTCTTCCACTTTCACCTTTCAGTAAGAAGTATATATAGGTTTTCTTAATCAAACTAACCTTTTTCTCTATCCCTTTCTTCATTCACTTCCTCTGTCCCTCTTTGCTTCTCTGTCTCTGTCTATGTATCTGTCCAGACAATTCCATTAGATTTTCAATCAAATTTTAAATTCAAGATATCAATCTATTTTATTATTTAAATACCCTTTTATACTTTTTAAATTTTTCTTGACAATGGAAATATTTATTCAGTACATGTTAACATAATTGTAAAACTCATCATGACATTATATTTAAAGAAAAAATAAAAGAAATAAAGAAGAAAAAAATTATTTCATGAGATACTTGATGGGATAACTATTGTGTATTAGGATTGAAACACCCCCAAATATTTCATGAGATATACTTAATAAGATTCGTTTTAACCTAAAACCTATCTCCCTCACTCCCGAACCATTAAATCAACCTTATTAATGGACAAAGTTAAACTCATAACTTATTTCACCCATTTTCAAATTTACTATTAAGCTAATCTTATAACTTTCTTAATCATTATTCTAATGTTTTCATAAGTCACATCATCACTAACAAGGGTTTGGAAGAGGTCACATTTCTTATAAATATGCGTATTTCATTCACGCATCTCTTGTATGTGGAATATATTAATTGTAAGAGTGTTGTACCTTGTGCTATTTTTGGTTATAAGTTACTGTAAATGTATTTAACCATATTTAAGAGATTAATCCCTTTCACATAACAGACATATAAGAATACAATAAAAACAAAACAAAAAAACATTACAAACAACATCTTTAATAGACTTATACAACTAATTAACATTCGAACTGATTTCAAGTTTGTTGAGTAACATTGTTATGGTCAATCATCTATAATTTGAAGTATTATCTGTTTTGAAACATGTGTTTCATCATAGTTTTATCCTTCAAATGTAATTTAAAAAATGAAAAATAAGAAAAAATATTTAAATCGTCTTAGACCTCAACTTCTAAGTAATATAAGATTATTGAGTTTGTGATAATAACATAACTTAAACTTATAATTCCACACGATAATTCTAATTAAGTGCTAGTATTAGGCTTAGAACTATATTTGTTAGTTATGGAACAATTATGCTTCCTTCTATGGCCATACATACACAGCCCCTTGCTTATAACATGTTGAGAACAGACTACAATATATCTTCCTTTTTCACACATGGTGCTGCCTTTTATGCCCATTCAATCACAGTTAATGGCCTCCCATAACTATTTTTTTCTCATATTAATTATAAGTCTAGATGAGTGTTTGTTTGTCTGGAAATATTTTAGAAAATTGAGAGCGAAATATTTTAACTACAGAAATTTTTATTACTATTTAGAGGTCAAGAAATATTTTAATACAGGGACAATGATATTTTGACTTTCACAATTTGACTTAATATTAAGCATTTATTCTTTCAAAGAAAAAAAAAATAATGGTACATTAATAATGCTTCACATTAAGTCACATCAGTGAATACAAGATGGTAGTCAAATTGTAAGAGTCAAAATATAATTTTCCTTAAAATATATATATATATATATATATATATATATATATATATATATATATATATATATATATATAAACACAATGATCATCTATTCTCGACAATAATTATGAATCTCGTGCAAAGATTTTTTTCTCTATAGTTATTGATTTCTTACATTCCACAAAGTCATAGGGTAAATCGAGTCCAGTTTCTTTGCTGAGTTTTGTTGTATAGCTTTGTTCTCTTGTTACAATTCTTTTCATGTTCTCTTGTTTTCATTCTTTTTTTTTACCAAATGTACTTTTAATTATGTTACTTAAAAAATAATAAATTTTATGAGGCACTAGGAATGTCAACGAACCTGTAGAGTAAATATTCTATCCGCCGCATAAATATTCGTTCCGTACCCTTTCTCATATTCATGCAAGTATCCAGTAGTTACCCACAATTTTTTTAATATCCATAGATATCGATAAGTACCCGCAAATATTTATATTTTAAAAAAAAGTTTAAAATATTTAAGTATATATTTTAACTATAAATTCAAATAAAATATAATATATAACCTTCATAAATCTCAAACAAAGTCGAAATAATCTATTTAATAAGTACAATTTACAAAGAAATAGAAATTTTTAAAACAAATTAATAAAAAGTAACCCATTTAAAATTAATGTGTTATTATTTTAATAATTTACTTTAATTTAAATTAAAGTATAGTGATACGTGATATCCACGGTACAGATACTATAACATATAGGTATGAAAAATATTTGTATCCGTTACCTGCGAATATCCACTTATAATATTCATTTTCCATCTGTTACTGGTTTTGTTGCGGATACCTATAAAATATAGATTTTTTTTATATCCTTGAGGGAACTCTTCTCTCTCTCTCATGAGGTTTGGAATTGAAGTGTATCTAACAATTAAAACTGCGATAGACTGTATTTTAGAAGGAAAAACAAAGGTGAAAACATGAACTGTTTTGCATCGGTGTATATATATATATATATATATATATATATATATATATATATATATATATATATATATATATATATATATATATATATATATATATATAATTTTCTTTCTCTTTCTTTATCTAAATGTTCAATCCTCTAAGGTATTTAAAAACATTGGAATAATTTATTCAAATAATATTATATGTGTTTAGGTACCTTTATACTTATTATTTTATACGAATATTTTTCTTTCGGTAAAAAGCATAATATAATATTAATCTCTAAGATAAGTTATTGGAAAAAGTATGATGTATTTAGAAATGAAGTGTAAAGTATGAAAGAAAATTTAAAATTATTAAAATATGAATTAAGGATTTTGAACAAGGTCGTGTTTGATATAATTAATAGATGTGAAGGGGATATTATATTGAAAATAAGTGAATTGGATAAAATGGAGGAAGAGTTCATTCAGGCAGAATAGGTATGACAAAGTGAAAACAATTATTTGCATAACATAAAAATGTTAGTTTTAGGTCAGAAATAATAGAAAAATAAAAATATAGGTCAAGATGTTTGAGGGTGGGTAATTTGAACACTATGTTTTTTTCCATAGGATAACAAGATGGAGCATAATAATAGAAATAAAAAATAAATAAAAAAGAATCAAAGGTGTTAAATTTGAGACTACCATGGAAAAAATTACTAAATGTATCTTAAAGTTAGATTGAATAATGTTGAGTTTCCACAAATAAATAGACAGGATAATGACATCCTAATCAGTCTTTATGGTTTTTATTTTAATTTATTTAAACAATCTTGGGATATCATTAAATATGATTTAGTGAGGTTGTTAATTGCTTTCATAGTTGTGGAAGGTGGCCTAAGGGATATAATGCTTCTTTTATTATTTTAATCCTTAAAGTTGAGAACCAACAAGGACTTGAGAAGTATAGACTTATATTTTCAGTGTGAAGTATGTATAAAATAATATAAAATATCTTAAAAAAAATTGTAAAATGTTGCTTACAAAATTATAGATCACAAACAATCTGCATTAATAAAGAATGGGGAATTATTGATAGTGTGCTTATGGCTAATGAATTAAGGAGGTAAGAAGGAAAAAAAGAAAACGCATTAGCATTAAGGCAAATTTTGAGAAAGCTTGCAATTCAATTAACTCAATTAACTGGACTCTTTTTTTATATGTTTGAAAGTTTTGGATATTGTCTTAAATAGGTCAAATGGATTAGTAGCTACATAGAATCATCAACTATATTTGTTTTAGTAAAAATAGCCTAATGGGGTAATTTGTAACTATCAATGAGTAAGAAAAAGGTGATTCTTTGGTCCTTTTTTTTCTTATAATTGCATTGGCAGAAGTGGCTAGACAGGTCAAGAGTAAAGAATTGACTAAAGGAATTAGGGTGGGTCAAAAACAAATTTTTGTTAGTATGATGTAGTTTGTAGATGATACTATAATTGTGTGCAAATCAGAAACAAAAGACATGGTGGTTATAAGAGTATTCTTAGATGTTTTGAAATAGCATCGAGTCTTAAGGTTAATTTTCATAAAAGTGAGCTAGGAAGCATAGGAGTGCAATTGAGGATAGTTGAAAGGCTCTCTACGATTTTGATTTGCAGCATGATGAAAGTACCTTTCAAATATTTGGGTATTCAGGTGGGGGCATATCATATAAGGGAATAATTTTGGCAAGATATGATCTTGAAAATATGTAAGAGGCTAGCGGTATGGAAAGGAAAGCATTTATCTTTTGCCAGTAGGGTAACTCACTCAATGTGTTATTACTTCCATTCAAGTATATTACTTATTATTGTTTAAATTATTTGTGAGTGTTAAGAGAATACAAATGGATTTTTTTATGGGGTTGGGGTTCTAGAGGAAAGAAAATTGCATGGGTAAAATGGGGTATATGTAAAACTAAGGAAGAAGGTGGATTAAGAATAAAGAATTTGAAATTGTCTAACATGGCTTTACTGGAAAAAGGGAAGTGGATACCAGAAAACAACTATCCTCCCGTCCTACCAATCTTCCTAGTGAGGATCAATTCACTGGCTTGGCTTGCTCTCGTTATCGCCTTTCCCCGGTTCAGGGTATGGGTTCTTTCTCTATTACAAAAGTCCCGGTGTGAACTCCCCTACTGATCTGACTCTAGCAGATTATTGATGATCCTAGTTTATGGAATGAAATTCTTGAGTCAAAGTATTGATCATGAAGATCTTTTGGATGAGGAAAAAGATTCAAATTGTGAGTCTAGGTAGTGGAGGGATATCAGGACATTATGTAGGGGAGGACAAAGGAATAATTTGTTTGTTAGTAATATAAGATGAAACAATAGCAAAGGAAATAAAATAAAATATTTGGAATGATAAATGGATCGATGAAATGTCATTAAAAGTATAAATGATATTTTGACACAAAGAACTCTTGAGCTTATTCATATTGATTTGTTTGGTCTAGTAAGAAATTAATCTCTAGCAGCAAAAGGTATGGCCTAGTAATTGTAGATTATTACATCATATAAACATGGGTTAAATTATTAAAACACAAGGACGAGTCTTATATGGTCTTTCCTAAATTTATTAAACAAGTTAAAACTGAAAAATGTCTAACAATTATTTTTATAATAAGTGATCATGGTGGAGAATTTCAAAATGAAAATCTTTGCAAACTATTTGAAAGTTAGGTATTGCGCATAATTTTTCAAGTCCAAGAACACCATAACAAAATGGTGTTATAGAGAGGAAAAATAGAACTTTGCAATAAATGGATAAAGCAATGTTGAATGAAAACTCCACACCTAAACGTTGTTGGGCAGAAGTAGTTAATACAACTTGCTATTTACAAAACATAGTTTATATTAGCCCTTTGGTCAAAAAGACTCCTTATGAATTGTTGAAAGATAGAAAGCCCAACATTTCATATTTCATCCATTTGGTATACAATGTATTATATTGAATACAATAGATAATTTAGGAAAGTTTGATTCTAGAAGCGATGAAGGTATTTTTACTTGGCTATTTAGAAACGTCCAAGGCATATATAGAGTACATAACTGTAGGACGTGTACTATGGAAAAATTCATACATGGAAAGTTTAACAATTATAAACCTGATAAAAAATTATCAGAGCTAGAAGATTATTATGGTCTTGATATGCAAGTTCAAAAGAAAAAGGTAGCAGAACCTACTTTAGACAACCTTGCACTAAACACTCCTCTAGTAGACGACCCCTCACTAGAAAAAAGGGAGAAAATTTAGTGGACAACTCATTAGAAGTTGTGGTGAGGAAAAAGAACCATCTACACACATAAAGAAATATCATCCAACTATAAGGTCATTTTAATCCCAAGAAAGGAGTAACAATTATATCAAAACTCAAATATCATGAAACAATGATATTTAAGATTGAGCATAAAAATGTAAATGAAGCTCAAAGGATGAAAGTTGGATACAAGCAATCGGGGAAAAACTAAACCAATTTGAAAAGAATGATGTTTGAAGATTGGTGAGTCCTCCCTTAAACAAAAGCATCATTGGAGCAAAAATGTGTATATAGAAACAAGCTTAATGAATGATATGTTTAATGAATGGTATGTTTATTGGCATATTTTGATATCTTGGATATGGATTGCACTATTGACAATCTAACATATTTTAATATATTTTACCTCGATATCATAATATGATTGATCAAACATATACTCTGATATTTAATTATTTGAATTACTCATATATTGTTTTTTTTTTTCATCATAAAAAAGGAGGAGATTATAATAGTAGATGATCCCCAATAACCAATAAGGTTTTGATGATATCAAAATAGTCACACTACTAGATGAGTAAGTCTCTGGTTAGAAGTGAAATAGCGTTAGATTACTAAAAGAGGACGTCTAACAGATATAATGAGGTTAAGTAATTGATCAATATGTCCTGAAGATCAAAATATATGCCATGGATTGTTGCTTGGGTCTGCTTAATGATTAATATTTATATATCATATATGTTAGCGAAAGCATGAAGTCTAGAACATGCAAAAGGCAAGTCTTAGAATTAGACAAGTTTATGCAGTAAACAAGTCAAAGGTGTTAGATGAGTACACAAATGGTAATCATCAGTTTTGAGATTTAGAGGACCTAAGTCATTAGGCAACCCCTTAGTCTTTGAATAACACAATGTGTTAGACAACCTAGGTACAAAAAGCATTAGATGACTAAATAAACACTATAACGAATTATAGCAGACCTTGTTATTCTAAATGCTTTAATCTTTGGTTGATTGTGAGAATTGATATGTTGATCTAAGTATTCAAAAAAGAAAATTAATTATGAGTTATAATGTTTAAGAAAATTATCTCTTGATAATCACATTCTTAAAGAAGGAAGTTTTCGAATCAAACAATCAAATTAAAATAAAATTAGGAAACAATTGATCGACAAACTATTTGATTGATTATTAAATATTATTGCTCTAACAATTCAAATGCAGAAACATATTGCACAAAGTTTCCTTAACATTACAATTGTGAAAGTTGAAGAAAGGGTAGAATTTGAATTACGCTTGAGTTCACTTAAGAAAGGAAAGAAAATATCTTAAAAAGCATAAGCAAATTCAAAATTGAAGTTTTGAAAAATGACGTTGAATATTCAAGCTCAAAAGTCAAATTAAAGAATTGATCAAGTCATTTCATATTAAGAAGATTATGATGAACCACTACAATTCGAATCTCAACGACTGGGAAATGCAACAACTATATAAAGGATGCAACGAGAAGATCAATGAAGCTATATCAAAAAGATCAAAGTGTTAAGAAATTGTCATTAGTAATTAGTGGATTGGGTTCAGTACTCACATATTGTAAATCCTTCATTAAGTGAAGTTGTAGCATGTGAGTTGAATTTACACTCTTGTTGAGAGAGTGATTTCTAATTATTCATTGTAATTGGAAGTTATTAATCTTGGAGGAAGATTAAAAAGGATATCTGGAGAGGTTGATACTTGGTGTAACTTGGAGAGTTTTGTACTTGTGTCCTAAAGAGATTGAAACTCGTATAATCTAGAGAGGATGATACTCGTTGCTAGTCAAAGACGTTGATTAGTGAAATTTTGTAAACATTTTACTTAAGATATTGGACATAGCCTTAGGTGCAAGTAACCATCTATTTTTTATTGGCTTTATTAGGATCGTCAGTTGCCTGGTGTTGGTTTTGTACAGTGGGAAGTTCAAAGTGTGGTATTTTTCTTTTATTTTTTTGTATATAAGTTGGGCAACCTTATTATTTTCTATTAATTTATTTATTTTCTGATAAAACGAGTATTAATTTCTTAGATCTTTCCATTCATATCTGAGTTATGGCATGCAGTATACTCGTTTGTAACAAATAGTAGAACTTCATATAGATTTTTTTTTTCTCTTTCAACAATATACGAACCTAAAAGTCCAGAAGATCACATTGATATATTTTAGAGATAATTATTCTTATCTTTATAGAATATCTCCGTTTAAAGATTTATCAGTAGAATACTAGTATAAATCGTGATAAGAAGGGTTGCCTTATATAATCTGTAATTAACTTTGTGTTTAAATAATGTTGTGAAAGTGAATATGTGAAAAAGGAAGAAAAATATATAAATGAGTGGAAATGAAAGTGGTTTGAATTAAAAATAATATAAAAGTAATGTTATTATAAGATTATTTATTTCATTATTTATTTTATTTATAATATTATTTTTATTTATATATTATATTCTAAAAATTAAAAATAAAAAGGGCCCATAATTATTTATGTAACCTCTATAATCAATCATACGATATCCATAATAAATTATAGAGTCTTTTTAATGTGGTTATATGATAAAAAAAAATTGATTACATTATCCTATTTCAATTTTCACACACACGATTTTTTTTTCACACATAATTTGTCTAAATGCTCCACACAATACAGCCTAAAGAAATGAAAGTATATATATCATAAAAGAAAATCATGTTCTAACGACCTCAATCTCCTGTACAATCAATTAACAACCCGATTATAATATATAATATTCATAAAGTTTAAAAAGTATCTTATTCACGTGTTATTATATGACAATAAGATTGGTAAGTAGTTATACATAAAATGGATGTTTCATTATAAAGGGTAATAATTATCTAAGATATTACGATTGAAACTATTTTATTCATTACTTGAATGTTTAAAATATACTTTGCAGGAAAATTCTGGATCTTTGTTTTTTTGTAGATAAATAATTAGTTGAGTTTGCAATTAGTTTGGATCGTTTGTTCTTAGAACCCTAGTAAGGAATTGTAGTTGGTGGGTGAAAATATTAATGAGTAAGATGACTGGAATTCATAGAAGCTGGGGTAGCTGTTTTTGTTGGAAAGTGATTTGTACTATCATGTGTTGGTGTACCAAACACGTTAGAACCGAATATAGTAGCTAGTACTTTCGTCTAATTCATCATAATAATACTATAAAATATGATAAGACTTGCTCATACGAAAAGATTGATTAGATATTTATACTAAACATAATATACGCAACTATTTATTATCCAAACAATACTTTTACGTATTATATATAATTACACCTAAAAATAATTATCATGTTTAGAATAAAAACGTTAATAAAGTCCCTATGAACAAACATTTCTAGACATATATAATGGAAAAAAACTTCTGTCTCCCATGGGAAAAGGGCAAACAATATAATTCCAATCCTAGCATTCGAAATCCAACATATTATCTTTAAGTACTTGTAAGAAAGGAAAATAAAAAATTAAACAATTTTTTCGATTAGTTTATATATAAACTAAAATAAGATTTAAAAAAAAATTGAATGTGTTGTTAATTTATGGATAAAATAAATTTTATTTTTGTTTTATTTGGTTTTGTAATATTAGTATTAGAAAATGAGAATTTAAATTTCAAATCTTGTAATTAAATTTATCTTTTAATCACTATTATAATTTTTCATATTTCATGTGAGTTTTATTACAAATTTGATATAAAATAGTGTAAGAAAAGACTTTTTTATTGTTATTTTTTCAACGAATTTTAATTTATATATAATTCTTTCATGGATAATTATTTCTTACAAAATTATAAAATTTGTAAGTATTTCATACAAAATTATCCGCAAAAAGTGTTTTTGTGCAAAATATTTTTCAAAAACATTGGTAGCAAATTCTAGCAAACTATTATCCTTCACAAAATTTGTAAGTATTTCTTAAGAAAAATTTTCAAAAAAAAATGACAAGAAATATATGTTTTTTTAGAAGCGAATGTTTTATATATATAAATTAAGATATTTTTAACATCTTATATTTTTAATTGTATTATTAGTTATTGTGATAAAAGAGAAAGAAGCTTTTGGTTTAAAAGGAAATGGGGCTTCAAGGTTGAAAAATTTGCTTCCACTTTTGCAATTTTTTCATATTCATGTTGGGTTGCAAAGTGGTAAAGTAGATGATGGTTGAAGAAGGTGCCCAAGATGAAGAGTAAGTATTTTTGCTTGTTTTTTGTATCTTTTTCTTTAAAAGGAAAAACTGAAAACAAACACAAATTAGAAAGAAAACAGTTGGCACAAAAGTGAATTGTGGAAGAGAAAATGTTCCTATAGGTAGAAAACAATGTATGCAAACTTTACACTGAATTTTACCCTATTGGTTTGCATAAGAGATTCAATCAAAGGCTAAGTTCTATCTATAGTTCCCCACCTACTTCCTCCAAATCAATCACTTCTCCACCCACTTCATGCTTAATTATACATATTTGGCCTCTAACCTTTGAAAAAAAACCAATATTATTACATCAACTCTTATCACCAATTATATACAAATATTCACTAAGTTCTTGTATTTTGTTTTCTTTTTTACTTGATAAATTTTTATGTGATGATAAATAATAAATGTTTTTTGAGTGTTATAGTCTATCTAAGATGTTAAATATATATATATATATATATATATATATATATATATATATATATATATATAAATTCTTTCTTAAAAAAGGAAAGAATCTTCTAATTGTTTTGTAATCTAAGTAATGTAATTGTTTTGTAAGAGTTAGTGTCTCCTCAAAATATTCTATCCTTAGAAAGGTAATAGGATTTTGATACATTAACAAACATCTTATCAATTAAGAATTAACAAGAGAAGTAAACATCGAAAGTAAAATAAACATATAACAATTACAAGAAAGAATCCAAAAAGAACTAAGGAAGATTAATAAGAAGATTAAAATATAAAATAACTACTCTTTGTAATAGAAATATTTTTTTGTTTTAATACATTTTGAAAATATAAATATAATAAAATACATGTTTAGATACAAGGATACTATTATAGAAGTGAAGAATATTTAGCTTGTAAAATAAAACGTGAAATATTTAATGTAGTAGAAGTCTAAACGTTTTTTAGAAGTTAAAGCTTCTATTACAAGCCAAACAAAGCTTTTCTTAGAATCAAACCAACTTTGATTAGATTAGTTTGAACACACTGATAAAAAAGAAAATGAAACAATATTTTCAATTGTTTTAAAACCCTAACTCCATATTTGAAACCCTATTTTCCTATAATGATGAAACGGTGACTTTTAGTGGGAGTTATACTTTGATTTTATTCTTTGTTGAGTTACAGAAAGGTTTTCTCACCGTAGATTTTAATTTAACCTTGAAAATATTCCATAACTTTTGGGATTTGTTCCCTGAATTTAATGAGAATATATACCTAAAAATTGGTGTGGTGACTAATTAAAGTTCAAAGAGATTGGTCATGGCTAAGGTAGATGACAAGTAAGAAAATTAATTGAGGTTGAAAAAGATAGGCATGAAACCTGGTTGAAAAGATTGGTTATTATGGTAATGCATTTTTTTTAGTTATTTTCTATTATTTTCATCTACCTAAAATTATATAGAAGTTAAAAAGTGAATAAATTGGTCTAGTAACGTGAGGTACATCAATGGTTATAGTGTGATCAAGTTCTGTTTAATATTTAATGTTTTGCTTCTTCACAATTATATTACGTTTCCAAAAATCTTTTATATTACTAAAAATACTATAATAAAAATGTGATTTTGGGGTATAATAGAAATAAAACTGGTTGCATTCGATTATATCTAAAATATTTTTTTAAAATCTAAAATAATTTATATAATAAAAGTAGGTATTACATATGTATAGTAAACCATGATTTCTCATATTTTCATGACATAATTGAAAAAAAAAATTGTAACAAATTAAAAAATGAATGGAAATGTAACACTTTCATGTAATAAATACAAAATATATTATATAATTGCGAGTAAGAATGATACAAAATCAATTATATCTAATTAGGCTTCTGCAATAGGAATCATTGGCATATCCCTGAGCCCATGAATAAATTTCAGAATAAAAATAAGCAGATAAAGTGTAGTTACAAAATGTATTGTGTAATTTTATATACCAAAATTAATTATACTATTTTATAAAATCGATTATTTTACCTTTTTTCATTTTAAACAACCAAAATTTTTATTTTATATATTTCTTAACTATTCTTCTTCTATTTTTCTTTCATCCATTTTCAGTCTCTTTATTATTTTCTTCCCCTACTGAAAAGTTAGCTCTTTTTTATTATTTATTTCTTGTTAAGATACTATCATTATCATTAATAAATAATATTTATCAAGTGTTATGATTAATTTCTTTATGCTGACCAAAAAAAATATTAATTTCTTTATAGTTTTGTTTGATTAAATTATAATTAAATAACCACTATAGATATGAAGATTCTATGCGGTAATTTATTATATTAATATTTGATAAAAAAAATTATGTTTAAAATAATTACAATATTAATGTGAAAGGAAAAGTTAAAGAACATTTTGAAGAGTGATTTATAAAGGTGGATGATCTAAAAGCTAATCTTAACAATATTGAAGTCTTTGCCATCACTTTGAAAAATAATACAAACTTCACAGCACCTTTGATGGAAAGAGAGGTTAAGGAAGTTGTACACTATGAAAGTACTAAAAGAATAAAATGCATCATTCGTAACACTAATCCCTTAGAAGAATGATTCTATTGGTCTTAAAGAGTATAAACCTATATCGTTAATTGGTTATGCATAAGATAACATCCAAAGTATTAGCTAAAAAGGTTAAAAAGATTGATATATGTGTTTTACCCAACATCATAGACTTCTACTAGTAATACTAGTAATTGGATAGGAATATCCTTTGTTTACCATAATAGTGCAAGAATACATTTTAGTCAGTTTGAACTCATTGGACTTAGTAATAAACGTAATAGTGTGTGGCAATGCATGTGGCTGGCTATTGTTTGGGACATTTAGAATCATAGAAATAAGGTCATCTTTAGAAATGCTAGAGTAGACGCTGAGGAAGTTTTTATGTTAGCACAAACTAGAGTTTGGGCATGGATCACAAATAAGTATTCAATGGCTACTTTCTCTTACTCTAACTGGTGTCTATGCCCAATCACATGCCTACTCATCCTTTAAATGTCTACTCATCCTTTAAATAAGCAAAACAAGAAAATGGTGAATGATGCTCTGAGTTTCGTCATTTGTTTAACAGATAAGGGTTGACACAAAACAACACCTTTTTCCAGTGTTTTCAAGTTTGCTATTGCAGGTTCGTCATTGAAAATGGAAAGAAGGATTTTATGCCACCTTTTGAAGGAAAGGAATATACTCACGTTTAGGACGCAAATGCCAACAATCATGTCCTTAAGGTTTTAGTCTCGGAGGTCGATACTGTGGAAGCTTTGATGTTAAAGCCCTTGATGTAAAAGCCCTTGTTATTCTGTTGGGAAGTTTGTTTTGATTGGGTTTGCGGTTGTTAATTTGTTGTTGAATGTGAACCTTTACCCTTTGTTTTGTCTGTGTTGGTGTATTTGCTAGCATTTTCTTCTTTTTCTTTTTTCTTTTTTGTATAAGGGTTGGGGCAACCCTATTGTCCCTATTTTCAATTCATATTTTTTATTGTTGATAAAAAAAAAATAGACTTCTACTAGTTTCTTTTATTGAGGATCAAAGGTTGATGGATAGTGTACTTGTTGCTAATGAAAGAAATCATGTGTAATTATTAAGGTTGACTTTGAAAAACATATGACTATTTTAGATGGAACTACACTACTAGAAAAACTCAAATTTTCTATTAATTTTTTTTTTGAATTTTTTTTAAGAAATACCTACAAATTTTGTTACGAAAAAAAAATTGCAAGAAATTGTTATCAATTTTTTTGCAAAATATTTTATATAAAACACTTTTCGCAATAAATTTTATAAAAAATACTTGCAAATTTTATAATTTTGTAGGAAATAATTATTCACGAATGAAACACCGGCCAATTAAAATTGTTAGAAAAAATGATAGAAAAAATGGTATTTTCTCGCAAAATTTTTTAACAAATTTGCAAGAAAATTTTTATATAATATGAGAATTTTTAATAGTACTACTTTTGTATACAATAGACTAGGTTTTGTAATTAGTTAATTAAATGGATGTGTAGAATCATCCCCATAATACATGTGCTAGTAAATGGTAGTCTTACATTATAATTCAAACCTATATGATTAAGGCAAGGAGATCCCTTAGCTCCATTTTTGCTTTTTATTGTAGTTAAAGGTTTGTCCGAGATGGTTAGACAAGTCATAAAGAAATAGATATATATATATATGAATGTGTAAGAGTAAGAAAAAACGATATTAGGGTTAATATGATATAATTTGAAGATACTTTATTTATATGTGAAAGGAAAGCTAAGAGTTAATGAGACATAGATGAGTTTGAATGAGAATCTTGATTGTGGGGAGATTAAAAGAAAGGTGTATGGGGACATGAAAACATGTAAATTAATTTGATAAAAATCAATGATGGAAAATAGGTTTGGGCACATGTATTAAGTTTTGGAAAGATAAACGAAATGATGGAAGATCACACAAAATCCTACATCATTTGGAAACTCAAAATTCAAAGACAATACTTTGGGGAGACATGATGATAACACTTGAGAATGGAAATGATTTGAATTAGAATACTTGAGGTAACATAATTGCTACTACAGATATTAGGCCACTCGCCTAGTAAATCAAGAAAAGATACATGGAAGTATCTACTATTTATAACCATATAAAATTTTCAATGAATTTTAATTAAAAGTTTGATGGGGAGGGACAAACCAAACCTTTTATTAATGTACTTTTATAGTTGTTTTAGTGATCTTGTTTTCTAATCCGAACATGAGGGAATTAGAATAGATCCACAAGGGTATTTTTGAAGTTAAAAAAATTCGCCATTGTTCCATAATAAATATCTGACAAAGGAAGATGGTGACAGAGTGAATAATGTTCAAAGCAACCACTCTCTTGTCTGTAGTTGTATCCAATAACTATGCCTTCAAATACTCTCTTCTCATACCCTCCAAAACCATCAAATAAATCACATTCCTATCCCTATCATAATCATTTAAACACTCTAACAATTTATTGTTGTCGATGAAGAAAAACAATATATTATGTGTTAAAACTATTGGAGAATGTAGCTAATTATTTTTTTAAATGTTTCTTCTTGCCATGAATAATAGTCATATGTGCATATTGTTCATATTTGATACTTTTAATATACATATACTTCGAAGAGTTTTATCCCTTATGCTTGATTTGGATGCACCCAAGGAAAGAGGAAGATGGTTTTGGAAAGAGAGATGGAAAATATATGGACAGCTTTTTACATAATTGGAAAGAAATATATAGATACAAAATCATTATACATATAACTAACTATAAAAAATATTATTAATAAAAAAATATTATTGATACAAAATCATTTTTATTTTACTCAATCGCTTTAATTAAACATTTCTTTCTACCAATGGAGACCATTAGATAGGACACTTATTCACTTTCTCATAATTTAATTTGAATCTCATTTAATATTGTAAATCTAATTTGTTAAACAAAAGTTGTTATATTATATTTTTATTATACTTTTAGCTATATAATTTACTCACAAATATAAATTACGATTTCAGTTTGAGTTGAACTGAGTTTTACAAAAGCTTTTCAGTAAAAGAGAAAATAATTTTCATCTGTATACTATGTTGTGAATATATATCTATAAGCTTTAAGAATTTAGTTAATTAATATTATTAGAGAAATAGTTACAGAAATATTTCTTCTGGGGTTTTCTCTTCCTCCAAAATACATAACTTGCATTAATCATTTCCTTCTGTGATTTCTGCAATCGGAGTAGGGGCCATGAAACGTGTCTAGTATTGGTTTTTTCTCTTTTGGTGAACGTGTCTTCTTGTTGGCCTATGTATTCATCTGCTAAATTCATGCTCAGTTCATATTTCCATTTATTATTATTGGAAACAAGTTCGAGTTAGATGCTTAAGTTAGATTTTTGAGTACCCTAAAACTCAATTTTAAATTCATTAATTTACTTCTTTTTTAAACAAAAAAAAGGAATATATATATATATATATATATATATATATATATATATATATATATATATATATATATATATATAT
>Ga0209589_1003984_pt1 | contig 25674 bp, 16 predicted proteins | sample CowpeawhiteBW_FD_187525 | JGI IMG/M metagenome (GOLD analysis project Ga0209589, IMG submission 187525) | Root nodule microbial communities of legume samples collected from California USA - Cow pea white BW (SPAdes) (version 2) | ecosystem: Host-associated > Plants > Roots > Nodule | place: USA...
CCAAATGAGTATAAACCCTAATTTTGATTTTAGGGATTGTTTTATGAAATTTGTATGAACCTTAATTATAATTTTTCCCAAATTATTATAACCCTTAATTATGAAATTTAGGGATTTCATGTTTTCTACTGTCTATGGTAAATTTTTTTTAAAGTTTTGAATTTATATAGTGTTGCTTATTTAATTAAATTTGTATGAATTTTGTTATGTTTTGTATTGTGATAATTGCGATTTGTGAATACAATTTTTTTTTTCTAAATAAGTGAGAGGTGATAAATTTATATTAGAAAGATTATGATAAAGATTAAAAGAATTGATTCTTTTTTGAAAAGAGGAAGGTTTGTGATAAAGATGAAAAAAAAAGCATCTACATTAACTAAACTTAAGAAATTTCATGAAAACCAAGAATTCAAGACAATGAAAAACAAATCTCTAAATTTCCTAGGGTTATATATAATGAATTTAAGAATTCATTAGAACACGATCCGGGAAAAACGTCCTTAAATTTGACAATACCCACAAAATCAAATTGATGGGGTATGAAAGACTTATCAAAATGGTATTTTATATCATGATATAATAGCATGATATAATATCGAATGATAATCATATTTTTTTGAATTATACTATTATGTGTGCTTGTTTTAAGTCGAAAAAATGAAGAGAAAAAATGAAAAAAAAATTATATATAACAAATTTAATTTGGCGCCCTTAAATTTTTTGTCCAAGTTCCGCCACTGGTGGCCTAAACTTTAGGCAACACTTTGGCAACAATTTTCTAAGCGTGGAAGATATGATCATGGGCTTAGATTATAGGTAACGTTTTTTTTTACTAAGGCTACAAAATTTACAAAATTGTTGCCTTATAGTATTAGAATAAGCCACACATTTTAAATGTTGTTTATTATTTATAGGCAATAAATTTTAAATGTTGTCTATTGTTTGTAGGCATCACATTTTCAATATTGTTTATTATTTATAGACAACGTATTTAAAATGTTGCTTATTTCTTAGACAACATTTTGTGAAATGTTGTCAAATAGAAATCATACCTCTTTAACGATTGTCTATTTTTTAGAGAATATTTTTCTAAAATGGCCAAAAAATAAATATTAAAGATCATAAAACTTTTGAATTTATTTTTAAATTGGTTTAGAATATAAATGTACATGTAAATCAATAGTTTTAAAATTATAATTATTCACTTAGACAATTTTTTATTATTTTATATGTTATTGAGTTATGTCACATGTTAATTATAACTAAAATATAACTAAGTCTTTTTATATCATAATTATAATTATTACAAAACGTGTAATATATATAATAATTGAATAAAAATTAATAAGAGTTCAAAGTAATAAGTTATAATAAACATTAAAATTAAGAGTTAAAAGTGACATATATGTAATCCGATGTATATTAAAAGTAAAAATATTGTAAGTATTACAACTAAAAGATTTAAAAGATAAAAAAAAAACATTATAGCATTTGCTTTGCAAAATCTAGAGATTTCTTGAATAATCATTTTTCCATTTGTTGTGTAGTATTATATTGACGTCCAAGCTAAAAAAAGGTAAGCATGAGGAAGCATCGAGACATATTTCATAAATTAAATTTTTGTCTTTCTTCTTTTATCATTAATTACTAGATTTTATAACAATTATAAACTAATAATAAATACTATTAATCAACTAATTATCAACTTCCAAAATAACTCTTAAGCAAATATGTTCTCATAGAAAGTTGATGCGGAGGATGGTTTTAGCACATGAATAATGTTAAAATTAAATGTAAATTTAATTTGATATATAACTAACAATATGTTAAAATTAGTCACAAAATTATTTAGTTAATTCTCAAAGCGTTCATCCTTGAATTTTGAGTTACACACCCGATGCTTAAGAAGAATACAAATAGATAATAGAATGATCTTGATGAAAGTATACCATAAAAGCTAAATGATGTCATGTGCCTCTTTGAATGCAAGCATTAATCAACAAATTAACTAAAGGTAATAACATATAAGAAAAAGAACATAATATATATATATATATATATATATATATATATATATATATATATATATATTTATATATACATAAAAAAAAAAATAAAAAATAAATATATATATATATATATATATATATATATATATATATATATATCTAATTATGTAGTCATCAAACAAAAGTTAAAACATGAAGCTATTAAAAGATTTGAGTGGAAAAACCTGTATGATTAAAATCTACATACATATTGTAAAGCTAAATGAATTCAAAGATGTTTTTCAAGATCCTCCTAAGGGTTTTTCACCTCTAAAGGGATATTGAACATCAAATTGATTTTATACAAAATTCATCTTTGCCTAATAGGCTGGCCTACAGGACTACCCTTGAGGAGTCCAAAGAGATCCAAAAGTAGGTGGGAGAGTTAATGGAAAATGGGTAGGTGCAACATATCATGTGTCCTTAGTCATGCCCGTGATTCTTGTCCCTAAAAAGGGTAGGAGTTGGAGGATGTGAATATATTGTAGGGTCATAAACAACATCACCATTAGGTATAGGCATCCCATTCCTAGATTAGATGACTTGCTTGATATGTTACATATGTAAGTAGTAAAAGATGTATTAAGCCAAGAAGGGGGTTTTGAATTTGGCTTTTTTTCAAAAAAAAAAAAAAAAACTATGTTCAATATTAAGCTTCTAAAATCTCTTTACTTAAATTTGACTGACCAAAGATTTTAGCAAGCAATCACTTCAGAATCATACATTTCAACTGATTGAAAAACATGATCAATTAGTTAAAATACTGACAATAAATGCACAAAAATATCAATTAACACAAGATTTCAAATCTGATGAAATTACTAGTCAAGAACAATGCCAATTAATAGTCGAAGTAATGTTTTACTAATTAATTATGCAAACACAATAGAATTACAAAGAAAGATTGCTTAAACTTATTTTCTTGATGAATTCAAAAAAGAACAAAGCAATACAGAAAAAGTAAATCAAATCACACAATACTTTTATATTGATTCACTCCACTCAGCTACATTTAGTTAGTCAAAAGAACCTTAGCCTGACTTTCCACTATTTCAAAAGTTTTACAAAATCCTTACAAGATTACACTTTAAAAAATATAATACAACATAGTAATGGCTCTTGAATAACACAAGAGCCCCACACAGCACAAGAAGAACCTTTCTTGCAAATTCTAGAATCACACCAAACACACTATAGATGCACAAGAAGGATCAAACCTTAATGGTGGCTCTCCCTAGCCAACTAAGAACCTTCTTCAATGCGCACACCAAGAGCACTTAGAGCTCCAAGACTCCAAAGATGATCATGAACTATTCTAGCATTGAGATGTTTAAAGAGAATGAGATATTCCAGAAGTATCAAAGTGATTTCACACAAAAGTGATTCTCTCTCCATTCTCACTGAAAAAGTCAGGCTATATAGTTTGGCAGTTGACATATTGAATAGGTTAAAATTTATGCTCAATGCATTGATTTCCATTATTTTAAATGAAACCAGTTGATTGATTAATTTTTCAGCTAATCAAGTGTGTTACTTGAAGAACTATAATACCAAGTTGTTTAACCTATTAAAAACTATTTTAACATATTGAATTAGCTACAACTAGCACTAAAATTCTATTTCCAAGTCAACGCGTCTTCAAGTTTAAGAACATTTTTAAGCTTTGAGATATTTAACGTAGCTAGTTACAACAGTTGCTTCAAGCTTGATCAGATCACAATTCTTCACCAAATCTCAATAAGATCTTCAATCTTTCATCAAATCTATATGCATCCAATGCACTTGTGCTAACAATCCCCCTTGATTTGATGAAGCCAACATCCATGGTTTCATTGCTACACTTATTACTATCAAGCTTGAGGATCTGATAAAAAAATAACAGAACCAATGTATACATGATAACAAACAATATTTATATACCAAGATTACTTCCCCTATCACATAACATGGTTTTTGTTTGATTTAGTTTAAGGTCAAATACTAGTTCAGATTTAGTTGAGTTTTGTTTAATTTTTCTCCCTTTTTGGATTCATCAAACATAAGTAAAGCAATAAAGAGAAATAACAAGTGCATGGTTCATAATAGTAGCAACAAAAACTAACAAAATCATAATTGAGAAAATGATTAAGAAATTGATAGAAACAACCAGTCAAAAGAAAAAACAACCATCTAAAAAACTGACAAAGCACATAAAAATGCAGAAATACAACACAAGATGCTTAGGGTAATCTCTATAGTAAAGGTTAGCTAACATCTCATTGGCATTACTAGTCTTGGAAATGCACATTACGAAAGTTGTGATGCTCATCTTGTGCCACATTAAGTTCATGTAGTTGATTAAGAACCAGCCTTTCAAATGGTGGATATGCAAAACCTATATCCTCTTATAGATGTTAGGGGACCAACTTCATTGGTTTTGTAGTAATTGAATCATCATTTCCTTGATTTGTACCACTTGGGCCAACTTTATCATCATTATTTCCAACTGTTCCACCATCATCCTTTGTTGTCCAGAAGTTGTTCACCTTTGAGAAACCCATCTTGTGTAGTTTGAGACAAAAAATATGATTTATGGTACTAGTTGATTCTTCAAGTTCTTCCTCCACATCAACACCAAAATATTTAATGAACTTGGAGATTAGCACAACATAGGAAAACCATGAAATCAGTCAACCTCTTTGCCTTCATCATGTGGTAATGCATAACAAAAGTTTGATCCACTTGAATGTTGTTCTAGGTGCAGTACATGAGAACTAAGTTACCATCATTCAAGGTTGAGTGGTTGCTTCCACGTGGTACCATAATTTTTGTAACTATCATAGCTAGCAATCTTTCATCCATCTTTAGACCACCAACATGAAAGCTTTTTATCTCTACATCAGGCCTATGCAGGTAGCTTGAGTAGTATTGCACTTTGTTAAATTCTTCCACAACATCAGTTTCACCCTTTCTCACTTGAACATTTCTTTACTTCAAGCCAACCACATCCTTCCACGCCTTCTTTGAGATACCCATCTCCACACCTTTGACTCAGGACTTGAGAACACCACTTTTGAATTAAAGGTTGGTGAAGAACACTTTCACCAAATCTTAATAAGTCTTACTTGAGAGCTCGAAGAATATCTTCAACCTTTGATGCTAAGGTTGTTTCTTCAGGTTATCAAAGTTCTTAACTTTGAGCCATGAAAGACGCACAATCTTAGGGATGTTGATATGTTTTCTGGTCATTTCAATCAAGAACGCCTCAATCTTGTCCACATTGCTATCAAACAAAGCCTTAAATCTACCATGATGCTTATTTGTTGGAGAATTAGAAGTGAGAGGGGTAGAGTGTTCCTCCTCTTCTTGAGCACGACGTGATTAACATCTAGGAATGCTGAATTGGTTTGGCCATTTGCTACAAATAATGGATGAAAATGCATATATGATGGTGCAATATTTATAGATCAACGCATTAAATGCAAAATTAGCCGGTTTATTATTGCAAGATTATTTTATTAATTCTATTTATGCAATCAGAAGCAATTTAATGAACATGATTTGGTGTATCAACATAAAACATTGCATTTCAAATATTTCTTATGAGTGAATCAATCAATTCAAGTCATGGAAGTTGCATGCACATTGGAACCACACATAACATATGCTTTATGGTTAAGAGAATTTGAAAAAGCAACAAATAACTAGTGCAATAGCTGCTGCAACAGATTGTACCATACCATGTGATAAGGATTTGACCAAGTATACTAATAAGATCTATTTCATGCACACATTAACTCTTTAAGTGAAAACATGTTGAATTATAAGATTAATAGGCTAAAAATGTATTATAACACATTTTCCATATTTAAAATCCCTAATTCAGTTCTTAGCTTATAAAATCAGCCACAAGCTAATGGTTTAGGAAACAAATTAGTCAATTGATTTTTAGTTTTAACAAAATTAATTTCACAGTCACCTTTTAACACATGATCTCTTATAAAGTGATGTCCTATTTCAATATGCTTGGTTTTAGAATGTTGTATAGGATTCTTAGTCTGGTTTATTGCACTTGTATTATCACAATATAGAGGTACCTTTACTAACTTAACTCATAGTCCAAGAGTTGATGCTTTAACCACACATTTTGTGCATAGTAATATCCATATGCAATGTATTATGCCTTAACTGTGGAGAGTCCTACACATTCTTGTTTCTTGTTGTTCCATGATATTAAGCTTGAGCTAAGTAGGTGGTAGATTCCACTTGTGGTTTTCCTATAAAATTTACAACCAACAAAATTAGAATCTAAAAATCCAGTTAAGCTTATCTTTGAGTTACTTGGATACCACAATCCAACATTGATTGTCCCTTTCAGATACTTAGGAATCCTCTTTGTTGTCTTATAATGTGACTCATTTGGATTAGATTAGACTCCTTTGGATTGGATTGAAACCTTGCACACATACATACACTCATTTATATGTCAGGTCTACTTGTAGTTGGATAGATCAAAGAACCTATTAACCCTCTACATTTGGTTGCATTAATTGATTGTCCAACTTCATCTGAATCCATATAGAAATTGGGGGCTGTTCTAGTGGAAACTTCCTTGCAATTCTCCATTTCAAAGTTTTCCAACAAGTCAAAACAACATTTTGAATGGCTTAAAAAAATGTTCCTTGCTTAGGTTGTTTAACTTGTAGCCCCAAATTTGAGTGAAGGAAAAGACACAGTGAAAGGAGTTAGAATTTCTAAGGCCTATTCCAAATTGCACTTGTGGTAAGTCATGTGACTATGATCTTCCCAAGATCTTTATGAAGCAAATGAAAATTCAATATGTTATTTGCTTTCTAGAAGGTCAACATGAAAATTATAGTAATGTAAAAACCCAAGTTCTCTTGATGGAACCTTTACCGAACATAAACAAAGCCTTTTCCTTAATAATGCAACAATTAAGGCAACATAGTAATTCTAGAAATTTGAAGGTTGAGAATAAGGTTTTAGCTAACACTATTGAAAGAGGCTACTAAACACAAGAACAAAACAATTAGAGGGGAGAGGGAAGAGGATATGGATCCTGCTCTTAAGGAAGAGGGAGAAGCGGAAACTCAAATCAAGTTAAGCAGTGCTCTTACTACCATAAGATGAACCATACCATTGATGAGTGTTATTCCAAGCATGGGTACCCCCTTGGTACAAACAAAGAGGTAATTAGAATGGCAATTCTTAAGAAAGAGGAAGTCAAGATAAAAAAGAACAACAGGTTTGCAACAAAAATGTGAAGGTTGATTCCTCAGATTATGATAGACTGACCAATAAAGAAGAAATTAGTAGATTCCCTACTGAACAAATGAAGAAACTTCTTAAACTTTTTGAAGATTCTAAAAACTCAGAACATAGTATCAACAATGTGCAAAGACAATACAAAGCCTGACAAAATCCAGTAACGTCACAATCACTGGATTCTAGACATTAGTGCCATAGATCATGTCACTTACAATAAAAGTTGTTTTGCTACCTCTCATAAAATTGAACCAATTCATGTAAAATTACCTAATAATAATCATGTTACAACCTATTATATCGGGATTGTTCAATTTTCAAGGATTTTTATTCTATACAATGTCTTATACATCCTTGAATTTTCTTTCAATTTAATATCAGTCCAAACCTTAATTAAGGATTTGGGCTGTAAACTGACTTTTTCATCTGATTTTTATAGGAAGTTATTACATCAAGGATGATTGGGCAAGCTAAATTCACTGGAGGGTTGTACTATCTTAATGAATTTCCTATGGTTGCCGAGACTAATTTTTCTCTTAACACTGTTATGAATTGTACCAAACATAATATTGACATTTGGTACTATAGATTGTGACACCCTTCAGGTAAAGTAATTGAACAAATATGCATCTTTCCTTATGTTAAATTTGTTGTTGAACATATGTGTGATATATGCCATTTTTCTAAATAACATAAGCTTCTCTTTCCTCATAGTAATAATCTTTCTAATAGTTGCTTTGATCTTGTGTAAGTTGTTATTTCGGGTCCTATATTTATTCTTTATATACATGGCCATAAATATTTTTTAACTATAGGAGATGATCATTCTAGGTATACTTGGATTTTTCTCATGCACAACAAGTTTGAAACTAGAACTTTGTTACAAAACTTTATAATTCACATTAAAAAATAGTTTGATAAAACCATTAAAGGAATCATATATGATAATGGATAGGAATTTAATTGCACTAATCTTCATTAAACTTGTGGAATAAATCATTAAAGGAGTTGTGTAGAAACTCCATAACAGAATTCCGTTGTGGAGCAAAAACATCAACATATTCTCGATGTAACTAGAAGTTTCCTTTTTCAACCTGGTTTACAGGCTTACTCTTATTATGTTGTTACTCATGCCATTCATCTTATGAATAAATTACCTATTATTGTTCTGAAAAATAAATGTTCTTATGAGTTGTTATATGAAAAACAACTTACATATATGAAAATGAAAATATTTGGATTCGTATGTTCTAGTAGTACTCTGGATAACAATAGAAGTAAACTTGATCCTAGGGCTAAAAAATGTGTGTTCTTGGGGATTAAATTTGGGATCAAAGGTTATGTGCTTCTTGATATTAAAAGTAAAGAAATTTTTATTTCTAGAAATGTGATTTTCTATAAAAATGTATTTCCCTATAGATCTCTCGATGATTATACCGAACCAAAGGAAATTACACAAAAATGATTTTAGTTTTTTATTGGAAGATACTTGTGGTAATAAGTTCGACAGGTTCACACAACAATATCTTCATACTAACAGAGGAGTTACCACTAATAACAACACTAAACATTTACAAACCGAGACACATACAAAAAACAATAAGGATTTCAATACAACGACAGAAGAATAGGATCAAAACCCAGAGGAAGAACAAGATAACCTTTGACGCTCTAATAGACTCAAAAGTACACCCAAATACCTTAAAGATTTCTTACACCAATTGAATAGTTTCGTTAATCCTAAAACTTTTGATCATAATAAACCTACAAGAAACACTAAATATCCTATTAGTTTTGTTCTCTCCTATAACACCCTTTCTAAAGATTATATTTGTTATACTCTTGCTATGTATACTTATCAAGAACCCCATACTTATGTTGAGGCTAGTAAAACATCTGAATAGACTAATGCCATCAATAAAGAAATTAAAGCCGTAGAGGAAAATGAAACTTGGTGCTTCATTGACCTACCTAAAGGAAAAAAACCTACAGGATATAAGTGGGTTTTTAAAATTAAATATAATGTTGACGAAACCATAGAAAGACATAAAGCTAGACTTATAGCAAAGAGGTATACTCAACTTGAAGGGATAGATTTTTTAGATACTTTTTGTAACATCCTAGTCGAATATTTCTTATTTAAGTAAATTTAATAATAAATAATTAAAGAGATAACATTTATTCAATACATCTCCCAAGACACGGGAAATAAAAAAATTATTTTAAGCGCAAAAAATGTTTAAAACATATATTAATTCGTTCATAAATAATCAAATCCAAAACCAAATGTAATATTTAGATTACAACATCATAAAAATAACTGTAGAAAATAAAATTCCCAAGTTGCCTCACTGACACTAAGTCTCACCAGCATCTCCTGCAACATCATCTGCTCCCATGTAATCAGTTACATGATCATCGCCACACACACACAAATAGGGTGAGCTTAACAGAATAAAAGTGCAATACACAATAACACAACTAACCATTCATTATTTCAAACACTTCTAATAACCCCCAAGTCTCACAGTCCAGACTTCATCACTTACTCTAGACTCCTCTTGATTCTACACCCTTTGATGATTACATTGATCGATCGTTGCTGCCACGAGTGTCTACTCGCCCCTCCGACTACAGGCCACCACCTATAGTCTACACGCAGGAATAAGCTTGTCACGACCACAATCCGCAACATCAAGTGGAGTTCCCTAATACGAACCGTAGTCCGTATTTGTCCTAAGACTACCAAACTAGTCGGATAACACTGAGGAGGACAATCTTCCGGAACCCATCCGTATGAGCCACGATCTCCCACACTCCACTGACTTAAAAAACCACCAGGCTACAACCTTGAGTGGCAACGTGTTACCCCAATACAAGATGCACTCGTAAATAGGCCCCTGACAAAGCATCACATCAAGACCTCCATTCAAAGTTGTGTAGAATCCTCCACGCGATCTAACTCTGTACTCGAAACTGCCTGGCGCATCACACACATCGCTAGGTGGAAATTGGTTTCAAACCGCCTGGCAAAACCCACACACCGCTAGGCGCTAAACGCCTTCTAGTACCTTTGCCAGATCACTTCCACTTGTAGAACCACCTTTGCCGCTAGGCACCACGCGAGTCCAATGGCCACTGCCACTGTCTTAAGTCACTATTGTCTGGCGACTCGCCCCGCGTCTCCAAGTGCCATATCAGTAGTGCAATGCTACTGGTTTTTGGCACTTTTGGCAGGTTCTAATGAACCCCAAACACTCCACACACAATTCACAACAAATATAGTCATTCAATCATAATCATATGACTGAATCACAAGTCACACATTCTCGATGTCACAATTGAGGTCATGCAATCATTCAATTATCAATGTAACTTTTCTCACACATAATTTGCTACCAATTAAGCATATCACCATGAATTACAACCTATTGCACACAAGTAAAGACTCCAAAACAAACATTGTACCACATCACATTCAAGAATAAAATCACCTTTAACCTCTTTTAATTCCAATCATTACACATTCATATATATATATATATATATATATATATATATATTTAATTTATTTATATATATATGTTTTCTTCTCACACCCTATGCCCAATTACTCAGTATTATGTACAAAATTTCCAGATAACCACACCCAAAAATCTAACGCGAAGCAAAATCTAACCACCAGGCAGTGCATAGAAATTATGGGTTCTGCCTAGATTTTTCCTGCACCAGTACAAATCCTAAAACCCTAGTTATCAATTCAGACATGTATTTTGTCAATTTTTTCACGTTCTGTCAAATTTACACATTTCATACTTGTTCAAATATATTATAACTTTCATGAAAAACAACACACCAATCATAGCCAATGCATATTCTCTAATCCTCAATCCCCACATGAACCCTAATTCCCCAATCATACCACCATTCATACAATTATCACCAATTCATACAATCTTTGACATGTAAACACATGAACATGTTTATAATTTGATATAAAGATTCCAACCAGGCATCACCAACATCATATAACTCAAGAAAATAGAACAACTGGCAGCCAACCCACCAGGCGATTCATAAAGAAAACCTAGAAACTGGGTTTTGAAGCTTAAGTTGCCTTACGAGTCTTCAATGCCGCTAGGCGATTTCTGGAAATTTCTAGAAACACAAATGATTTATACATTTTTAACAAGATTCAAAGCTTACATGCATATAAATCAGTCCAGAATCATACAGTTCATAAGAAAAAATGTAATAAAACTCCCCTAACTTGGATTTCTAGCTCAACCTTAATTTCTTTAGAGTCCCTTCCTTGATCACTAATGACCTCATTTTCTCTTCCTCAATTCAACTCTCCCTCTCACTCACTAAAACACACATTGCTCTGAAATTTCTCTCCTCACAAGACTCTACAATGGCAGCCTCCAAAAATCCACTCTTTCTCCCTTAATTTGGCTCTTAACTAGCTAGGGTTTCTAACTCTTCGCATTCATGCCCAAAAGTAATTTTAGCAAAAAGAAACCTTGATTTGTGTCAACCAAGGTTCTAACCCACAACCATGCCAATGTCAAGTTAGTGCACAACCATTCAACCAATTCATGTTTTATGATAATTTTTATAAATCTAGGATTATAATATCACTCCTCATGATGAAGCATATTACCAAAATAATAAACAATTAAAATAACACACCATTGTCATACAAAAGACTCGAACCCAAATTCTCTCAACATAACCAAGCACTTGCAACCATTTAAGCTAGTACTATTACACATCATAAATGCTACTATTAATTGTCATAAAGGCTCATTCACTCGCCTTTATTAAATAATTATTTAAATTCCTCGAGTCTTACACTTTTTTACCTGTTGCTAAACTCACCAATTAAGCCTTATGTTAGTTCTTGTACCACTAAAATTGGTACCTACACTAGCTTGATGTAGATAATGGTTTTCTACATGGAAGGCTAGAAGAAGAAGTCTATATGACTTCACCACCAGGATTACAAATTCCTAAACTAGGACAAGTTTTGCAGATTAACAAAACCTCTCTATGGATTAAAACAAATAAGCTGTCAATGGTTTGCAAAATTGCCTTCTTTTCTTAGCTCAATTGGTTTATACAATCTAAATCAGACTATTCATTATTTACAAAAGGAACTACCAATACTTTCACTACCCTTCTTGTGTATGTAAATGATGTTATCCTTGTAGGAAATTCTATTGTTAAAATCAATGAAACAAAAATTCTTCTCCACAAAGCTTTAAAAATTAAAGACTTATGAACTCTAAAATACTTCATAGGCTTTGAGGTAGCTCGATCCAATAAAAGAATAAATTTATGCTAGCGTAAGTATGCATTGGATATCTTATCTGAAATAGAGATGGTGGATTACAAGCCCAATCAAACTCCTCTTATGAAGGATGTCAAAAATCTGTTTGAAAATATTGAACCTATGAGCAGTGGTGACTCCTACAAACGCTTAATAGGAAAATTACTATACTTAACCAACATTAGACCTGATATTAGTTATTCTATACATTTACTTATTCAATTTGTGTAGGAACCAACCTCATATCACCAACAAGTTATGCAACACATTTTTCGATATATCAAAGCAGACCCAGGGCGTGGTCTTTTCTTTGCTTCTAACAAAGACATAAAAATAAAGGGGTTTAGTGACTCAGATTGAGCTACTTGTCCCAATACTAGGCGAAGTGTCATTGGGTATTGTATCTTCCTAGGGAGTTCTTTAATTTCCTGGAAATCAAAGAACCATACCATTGTATCCAAATCTTCATTAGAAGCATAATACAAGGCTCTTGCTAGCATTACTTGCAAGCTTCAATTGCTCAACTATCTTCTTCGTGAGTTACAAGTTCATCCTACTACTCAAGTTGTCATATATTGTGACAACCAATTAGCTCGATACATCGCACATAATCCTACATTTCATGAAAGAACAAACCACATAGATATAGATTGTCATATGGTTCATGAACAACTCCAACGTAATCTTTTCCATTTGCTCTTTACACTACTAAAAATTCTCATATTACATGGGAATTTTTTTTGCAAATTTGTTAAAAAAATTTGCAAGAAAATACTTTTTCTTGCCATTTTTTCTAAGAATTTTAATTGGTGGGTAATTCCTTCGTGGGTAATTATTTCCTACAAAATTATAAAATTTGCAAGTATTTCCTACAAAATTTGTTGCGAAAAGTGTTTTATACAAAATATTTTGTAAAAAAATTGGCAGCAATTTCCTGCAAATTTTTTTTCATAACAAAATTTATAAGTATTTTCTACCAAAAAAATTTCAAAACAAAATTGACAGGAAATATAGTTTTTTTAGTAGTGTTATTTGCTCTGAAGAATAATTAATAAATTTCTTCACCAAGGCACTTCATCGCATCTTTTTCAAGACCATCATTCACAAGCTCGACATGACGAGTATCCATCATCCTGCTTGAGGGGAGGGTATTGGAACCCAAGTAGGGTTATAGTTCCTTTTGTAAAACAATCACTGCTTGTTTAGAATTTGTCACCACTTGTATAGGATAAGCTTTTTATTGTTTTTAGATGATTTAAGGTTGTTTTTCCCTTTTTTTTTTCTTTTCCACCTACCTAAGCCTATATAATATAGGTGTCTTGTTATACAAACACTTTTTTGCTAAGACAGAATAGAGGATAAAGTTTTCTTCATTTACCTTTCTTCATGAATCTTATTACTGAAACCATCTTCTCCATTATTGTATAGTTTGGACCAATTCTCTAGGTTATGTGTGTAGGCTCTTCAATTTTTATGGAGAAGATGAAGGCGTGTCAATTTCTTTATTAACTCTTTATTTTATTAAAAAAATTAAATTTTACATCAATTAAAAATAAGATAATATATATATATAATAAATGAAATGTGACTCTTAAGTTGATTTTATAAAATTAAGTTAGATTAATAATATGATAAAAGATCATACTATATAAATAAAAGAAAAATAATATTTATTAATTAAAAAGGAAAATCATCAACATACTATCCTATATATTTATTAAAGATAAAAAAAAAGAAAAGTATATATATATATATATATATATATATATATATATATATATATATATATATATATATATATATATATATATATATCAGTAATAATTTCTTAAATTTTTTAGGGGAAAATAAAAAGGTCAGGTATAAGCATTTAAAAAATAATATTAGTGGCCATTATAAATGTCTCAAAAACTCATACATTTTTTCTTGGCCATTATATAATGGTCTTTACCAGCATGTAGAATAATTGCAGGTTTTGTTTTGTTTAATTATAGAAAAGAAGAAGGAAGGGTAAACAAAGTGATTTTTTTTCTTTAATTATTATAATTATTGTACTGTATTCGTATTGTATACCGATTAATTAGTATATCGACCACGATGATATGCCATTGACTGTTCGGGTCACTATAGATGTGGATTGGTTATACTTCAAATCAGTTAATCATCCTATTTGTAAGCAAGGTCAATAATATGATTAAGGAGAATCCAGTCATGATAAGGCCATCTTAATCAAACCTCCATGGAAAAAACTATAGATATAAATAATATGTATGGTTGTTGAGACTTTTTATCTCGCATTAATTATGACATTTACTGTTTTTATCGATCGATCATAAGTTGACTTTAATGTTGGAACATCTTTAACATGTATCATCGTTCAGTTGACAAACAAAAATGACGAACGGTGAACCATTAACTTAAAAGATCAACAAAGTATTTTAGTAGACATTCTAACCTACACCCGAAACAGCAATAATAATAATAATAATAATAAAATTATTATTATTATTATTATTATTATTATTATATCTCTTTTCTCTTCTTAGTATATTGATTTCCTTTTTCGAATATTACAGGGAGAAAAATATAATTATTTTCTTATTATCGAAAATTTAGCTAAGATTGAGCAAGTATATCGGCAAGCTTGAGAAGAAAAAGGCGTGGTTGAGACCCACAAAGCTATAACAACCTAAGAATTTGCAATACTTACACGTGTCAATCTATAATGAACAACCTTTTTTGGCATTTGTTGTATGAATCCTTGGTAATAATGTTGGGAATTATTTCTGTCTCTTCTCTTCTTCCCCTTCCCACGATTATTCCATAACCAGCATTGCTTGAAAGCTAGCCAAAACAAAAATGGCAAGCGAACCTCAAAATTCAGATCTTACATTCCCACCAGCAGATGTTGTGGGAGAACTTCATCCTGAGATAAACACAAATGTTCAGGTTGATCCTTCATCTTCTGAGATGGCAGCCTACAAGGAAAAGAAGGTACATTTCATCATTTTCATATACAATGGATCATCACCTATGATCAACATGCTATTGGAATATCTTTTTTTATTTTTGGTTAAATATATATTTTTATCTCTAAATTATTGTAAAAAATTGTATTTCGTTTCTAAACTAAATTATAAAATATTTGTTCATGTATTTTGTGAAAGTCAAGTCATCCTTTCAAAACAAAACATATTGAGTATTTGTCATGTGACAAACGGAATCTCATAATAAATTAAAATATAGCTTCTACATGTCGTTTGTTAAGAATGATGTTTTCATTGATGATTAAATATTTTATAATTTAGTTTAAGAACTAAACATATTTTTATACAACAATCTGAATGCCAAAAATATATTTAACTTTTTTTTCTTTTAGTTTTCTTAATCATATCATGTCATTGCTTGATTGATTTCAGACACAAAAGGAGGCCAAACAAGAGAAACATGACAGAGAAAAGAAGGATGCACTACGAACAGTAAAATCAGCAATTATAATTTCTGGTATAATTGTGGCTTTGGCAGGAGCTGCATTTGCTATAGCCAAGAAATTAAGGGAGAAATGACCCCAACCTTCTCAAGAGATATAGAAGATTTAAAGAGATTTATCAGTTTTAGGGTTATTTTAGGTCTTCCCATTTCTTCATATGAATTAGTTCCGATCATTTTTCTGATTTTTGGGTTCAAATAAGTCCTACACCCTATATAATATTATTCATAACATGATATCACATACATGATTTTTACATTGTACCTTGATGATTGACATCTAAGTTCAAGTTATACAAGTTTACATTTTTTTTTTCTATTTCTTATTCTTTCTTTCTTTTTGTTATGGTAACCCATCACTTTATATATTAGCTGTTTTGAGTAAATGTAGTATTTAATCATCAAATTTGTCTCACACTACAATATTATATAAATATTATATATAAGTAGGAGTGACAATGAGTTAGTTCATAGACATGCAAGTTCAGTCTACTAAAATTTAGTGGATTGAGAGTTTTTAACTTGCCAGCTTATTTTGGCATGTCTTTTCTAACTTGCTAAATTTGCATATTAGAGTAAATTGGTATGTTTTTTGTAAATTAAAAATTAAAATAAAAAATAATTTTAAAGATTAAATTTTTTATATTATATTACTTTAAAATGTAAATATATGATAGTATTATAATTTAAATCATTAATATTTATAAATTAAGTTTTAATTATCGATTATAATAGAATTATTTAACATGTCGAACTAAATCATAAGAGAGGAGATTATCCATTTCATCATACATACATACATATAATAATATAAAAGTGTCCCATAGGTATAACATAAATATAAATATAATTTTTACAAATTATTTGAGTTAGATTTATGTTATTACCGTCTATACTTGCACTTTTTAACAATATATCAACATATATTATATTTTTGTGAAGGTAAAAGTAATTTTTAATAACAAATATTGTGTTAACACGTGACTTATAACTTATATGTGAAAAAGGATTTTTGAAATACAAAAATTAATCTCACTAAATATACCTTTGAGTAATTCCATCCATAGTAAATAATTTGATTTTACAAGTGATTAAGAGTAAATGAGTATAATTATATATAATTATCAGTCATTAAAGAGTTATGAGGGTGTCTAAATGATTCCTTAAGGATCCTAATTATTAGCATTGCTTGTCATAAAGAGACTATTGTTCATTCTTTCACCTCAATAAAAGTATAAAATTCATGCACTTAGATGAAAGATAAAACTAATTATATCACCTTTTGAATAATTTGATTTTATAAGTGATTAAGAGTAAATGAGCATAATTATAATTATCAATGTGGTTAATGTAACGTCTCCTCTAATCGATAAACATAATTAAAAGAAACGTCACACTGAATAAAGTAAAAACGCGGTCAAGGAGTTTAAACCTCACTCCTTACAAACGTTCGAGGCACACCACAATGCCAAACCATAACAAAATACAAGGTTCAAAGGTAAACTCATTAAATGTAAAGACCAAGCAATACATGGGCCATAGCCCTATAGTAAGACCCAAAGTAGGAGAATCAATCCAGGCAGACTACGCAGCGAGATCATCCCTTCCTTGTTGACCTCGAGTGCCTCTCACATCTGCTCACATCAACAAGTTGATGATCATCGCAAAAGAAGAAAAACGACATACAAGACAATCAAACAAGCAAACAGGGTAAGCTAGAGTAGAAACCATATATCAAGCAGTCACATGCTATTACACAGTCCAAGCAGTACATATATCATTCAATCATGTTATGACTTCTCAAGCAATACACTAAACTCTGACTCAACTCATCCGGATACATATAATCTAGTCGGATTCAGCGGATGCTTGCACTTGTGGTGGACTACTCTGCTCACCCCCGAGCTATGTGTTACAAGTGTTACAATGTTTCAATCCCACACACACAAGGTTAGCTCTTAATGAGTTTTAGGCCTCCTACTACCCTCACCACAAGAGTCAATCCGCTCTAAGTGAGACTAACTGACTCCTTAAAGTGTCAGGATGCAACCTTACCTTGAATCCTTACCAGATTATATAGATGGGGCACCACCATGAATTCCCACTAATAGGGGTCATGGAATTACATCCCGACCACTGAAGCACGACCCTGAAATCTCACCTAGAGGTTTCAAGGAATTACGCACTGACTACAGACCAATCATATGCAAACAACCAAGTAATATTTATCATGCATATATATATATATATATATATATATATATATATATATATATATATATATATATATATATATATATATATATATATATATGTATAGTGTCAAACTTTATAACCAACCTCTTTCATATTCCAGGTCAAATCCCTACCAACTCATCATCATCCACCCATGAATATAGAATTTTATCCCACAGCAATACCATGTCACTTTCATAACCAACCATTTCATGTTCATTACATGTCAAGGATTATCTAAGTATATCATTCACAATTCATGTTAAGCTCATAAGTCACAAACCATCGTTCATCATATTCACACAAAGTCACTTAATTCATACTTTAAAAAGGCATAATCAGTCTAAACATGTGGTCAATGTCCAAAAACAAAGAGATATGAAAACAAGCATGCCCCTCGCTCAGGCGAGCTCCCTTCGCCTAGGCGAGGGCTCGAATCAGGAACAGTGGTGTTGTCGCGCCCTCTCGCTTAGGCGAGACCTCCTCGCTTGAGTGAGATGTGCTCTCGTTAAAAACAAGCACTCGTCGTCTGAGCGACCGCTCGCACAAGCAGCCTGGGCGAGTTGCTGCTAATCTCGCCTAGGCGAGACACACTCGCTTGGGCGAGACAACCAGAACCTGTCACTGTTCACGCACGCACATACCTCCAACCAGACCAAAACATACTTTTAACAGCTCCTAAATCATTTTTAATGGCAACCAAATATCAACTCACGAAACAATATCAGAACATGTGAGAAAACGAAATAGAGCAGTAAACCCTAACTTCCCCGTACCTGGAAAAAGGCTAAGAGAAGAGTGTGACTCCAACAGCGGAACACAGAAGCTCTAGGGACAGATTTACCAAGCTGGAAAAGAATAGTGAAGCGAGTATTGAAGTAAGTGTACGACAAAACCCTAACTAGAAGTACGAACATACGAGCGAAAAAACGAGGTATGAGGTGTAGAACACTTACACGAGGCTAGAAGACGAAACTGAGCTCACTAGATCAAGGTTGGGAGTAAACCCTAGCAGAGGAAGACGACAACAACTCAAGGGTGTGAGAGTTCTGTTTTTCGAAAGTGAGCAAAGCGTTAGGATTAGGGCACATTAGGTCTGATTTTGCCTCTTTGGGCCAGCCCTTAGGCCCATTAGATTAAGGGCAGCTCCTAAAATCGTAAAGTAGGAAAAACTGGGCCTTACCGTTAAAGAGTTGGTGAGGTGCCCAAATGATTCCTTAAGGACTCTAATTATTAGAATTGTTTGCCATAAAGGGATTAACTATTCATTCTTTCACTCTAATAAATTTAGTATAAACTTCTTCCACTTAGATGAAATATAATACTAATTATCATCTTTTGATATAGTTTTACTAAAATAACTTGTTCTTTTAACATTACTTTTTATTATATATGTTAATAAAAATATTAGTATAATATTATACAAATACTAAATTTGGTCTCAATTTAGGGAGAGACAATATTACTCTATTTTAAAAAGACAAGACCTAAATTAAATAAAAAGAAATATATTGAGACTGAATTGAATACAAGACAATGTTATTTGACACCAACATGTGGCATTGCCCTACCACATGGCATTGATAGTGTCATGTGTCACACCACAAGACTTGATAACTCCTCCTCCAACCATCCTGTGTGCATGGCTTGAAGAGAAGCATGGAAAGTGCAATGGAGGTGTTGAAGGGTGTCTCAAGAGAGGCTAGGTCAACTCTCAAGGAAGGGTGACTAGAGGAAACCTAAAGAAGAGCTCTAGCATAAGGGATTCACAAAATAGAAAAGAGAGTAGTCTATAGTCATCTCAACAAAGTTTCTCTAGCATATTTATGAATGATTTTACATGAGAGGTGCTCCTCTATTTATAGGAGCAAAGGAGAGAAAATGGTTTCCAAAATAAGAAGGAAATTCAAACTCTAAAATTTGAAAAATTGAGCCAAAAGTTGGCATGCAACAAGTGTGACTTGCCTAAGTGGCAAGGTCACACTTTTCATGCCATGAGGTTTAAATGGAGGGCCAAAACCCTAGCTTGCTCTCCAAGCTAGCACACAAACTAGGGTAAAAATCCTAATTCATACATCTCCTCCAAAGTCCAAACTCCTTTAGGCCCAAAACTTCCTACTAAGCCTAAAAGCCCATCAAGACCCAAATATAAGGCCCAAAGAAAATGCTATACTACTTGAGCCAAAATACACGGTGTAAAATAAACCTATTTTGATATTTAGAAATAAAGTTGGTTCAAAAGATAAGAGTCTGGGCCCACTCAATAGTTAAAGCTCACTATTATATGCACTTGACCATGACAACAAAAATTTTTGCAAAAAATAAATTAAAAAATTAATAAAAATTATAAATTGACACGTGATATGTTTTTAACACCGTTTATAAATACTAACGAAAATGACATAATTGAATCAATTTTTCTTTTTCAAATATTGAGATTTTGACTGAAACAAATATAAAAGTAAAGACCTAAGTGTAACTTTTCAACCAAAATGCAAACAAGAAATAATTAAACCTACAATACAATAATAAAAAAACAATACAAAAGATCCATCTAACCATATTGCATAACCTCCTTCCACTACAAAAAAAAAGTCTCATTAATAACTAATTTTAGAAATCAAAAATTTATTAATCACTATAATGACCGGTTTAAATATTAATTTATAATAAAAATTTATTAATTATTAAAATAATCATTATTATGAATAAAAAATTACAGTTAACTTCTAAATTAATTTCTAAATTTAACTACCAAATGAACACTAAAAATTAACTATTAAAACTTTTTTTATCAAAAAAAATTATTTTTAAATTACTTTAATTAATTAGTAACTAATTTTAAACTTTTATTTTATTCTTCATCATTATTATTAATAAAATATTTTCTTACAAACCTTTACTATATTATCATTCTCATTAACATGTACACCGACATTTAATTATATCCAGTAATATAATAATACTTAACTAAATAATATATCGATATCTAATCAAATATTGTAATATACTCTAAATTGTTGGAATTTCATGATCTTACTTATTACTGACACATATTCGTAATAACAAATTTAATAGTCAACATCCTGAAAAAATGATATATTTTAATTATTTTTAATTATATAGAGTACACACTCAATCTCTTGTATATATACTTTATATACAATTTTTTTTTATGTCTTTGCATATTTCAACATTGAAAAATCTTCATAAATTGTTATTTTTGGTTCTCACTAAAGGCTCGATGACCAACTCTATTAGACATCAATATCATTTTTTTTTCCGATATTATTATTTTTTTCCGATAAGAACAACATTGTCATTGACATGTTCATAACTAAAGTTGTAGTGTACAATTATAATACTTTTATTTATTTAAATTATTAAATTTGTGCAATATAAAAAGTTATCAATATTTAATAAAAAATGGTATATAGGAAAGTTTTTTTAAATATTATTATAATTTTATGTAGAGTATAATCATGTATGTGTTACTTAAAATTACATTTTCTATGGAATCCTGTCCCAGTTTACCACAATCTCCTTAAATGAAGAGAAACTACAGGATACGTCTTTATATGCCGTATAACGTATTCCTACGCTTCTATATTTTAAAAAAAGAAAGCAAATATTTTGCCTTTTGTTATTTATATTAGTCTTTTGTCTTTAGATTAAAGTTCTTACCGGATGGTGTAATTTATTAATCTTTTGGCTTCAACAATTTGTTAAGGAATATGTAAATTTTAACACTTTTTAATTCTGTAATTCGTAACTTAAAAGTAGTATTTTGAATTACAATAATTCAGAAGCTAAAAATTTGGGTGATATATATTTCCAATTTGCATAGTCCATAATTATTTATTTTCAGGTGTTGTTTAATATTCTGAATTACTCAATTTTAATTTATTTCTTCACTTCTGGATTGGTTCATGAATAATTTTTTTCTCTCTCAGAATTAAATAATCTGAAATTTATAGAGAAATTGTAATCCAGAAGATGCTTCTTCTTGCTTTTTCCTCACACTAACATTTTCTCTAACTCAAAATGGATAAGGAAAGAGAAAGTTCCCAATTTCCTAATCTGAATTGGAAAAGATTAATTTTTGATTAACCAGTCTCGAAATGAAAGAGTTAATCTGAATTGGATAATTCACAATGTTTAATCAACATAGAAAATAAATAATTCTAGATTGTAATGCAGAATAATAATACCTAAATTTTTAAGTTTTAAATTGAGTAGTTTGAAATACTAATTTTGAAATTTTAGATTATATAATCTAGAAAAAAATTATAAATTTACATAATTTTGTATGAATTGCTTAAAAATGAAAAATTTTAAAATGAAGAACTGTAGGAAGAAGTTCTATGGGTGCAGAAAGAAATACTCAAGAAACTATTGTGACGAGAACTTTTGTGTTAGACTTCAAATAAGGAGGTTTCTTCTTGCACCCCCAACTTTTCTCAAGTACCCCAAAATTACTCTTTTACCCTTATCTACTTTTCCCTATCTTGGTGGTTGAACGTAATTAAAAATATTTACTACGTTGTTACTGTTACTTTGCTTTCTACTTCTGCGAGCCTACACCTCCAACATCAACTCTTCAACGAATGTCAGGTTATGTTGTGGATGTCGACATCTGCTAACATATTTTTTTTTCTTTTTATATGTAATTTTTTTGGATAAAATTTATGATCCATAAATTCTAGTAAAAATAGTAAAATTTGTATAATATGTATAAAGATTAATATAGTAGTTTGATAATTTTTTTTTCATTAAAAAATTTTAAAAATGGTGGTAATTAAAAAAAGCATTGCGGATGCCAACATCCACAATACAATTTCAACGGATGTCAGGTTATGTTGCGGATATCGACATCCACAACATACTTTTTTTTTCTTTTCATATGTAATTTTTTTTGGATAAAATTTATGATCCATAAATTCCAGTAAAAATTGTATAATATGTATAAAGATTAATATAATGGTTTGATAATTTTCTTTTATTTATTTGAGTATGTTTGCATTAAAAAATTGAAAAATGGTGGTAATTAAAAAATGCATTGCGGATGTCGACATCTGCAATACAATTTCAACGGATGTGAGGTTATGTTGCGAATTTCAACATTCACAACGTATTTTTTTTTCTTTTCATATTTAATTTTTTTTGGATAAAATTGATGATCCATCAATTCTAGTAAAAATTGTATAATATGTATAAAGATTAATATAGTGGTTTGATAATTTTTTTTCATTTATGTGAATATGTTTGCATTAAAAAAAATTGAAAAATGATGGTAATTAAAAAATGCATTGCGGATGTCGACTTCCGCAATATACTCTTTTTTTTTCTTTTCATATGTAATTTTTTTGGATAAAATTAATGATCCATAAATTCTAGTAAAAATTGTATAATATGTATAAAGATTAATATAGTGGTTTGATAAAAAAAAAATCATTTATTTGAATATGTTTGCATTTAAAAAAATTGAAAAACGATGGTAATTAAAAAAATTCATTGTAGATGTCGACATCCACAATACAATTTCAACAGATGTCAAGTTATGTTGCGGATGTTGACATCCGCAACATACTTTTTTTTCTTTTCATATGTAATGTTTTTGGATGAAATTTATGATCCATAAATTCCAGTAAAAATTGTATAATATGTATAAAGATTAATATATTAGTTTAATATTTTTTTTTTCATTTATTTGAGTATGTTTTCATTAAAAAATTGAAAAACGATGATAATTAAAAAATGCATTGTGAATGTTGACATTCACAATACAATTTCAACAAATGTCAAGTTACGTTACGAATGTCGACATTCGGATTATACTTTTTTTTTCTCTTTGTTACTTTTATTTTTACTACAAGGGCAAAACGGGAATTAAAAATGCTTTTGGAGATATGGGAGAAAGGGTTGAGGGTGTAGGGAGAAGACCCTCATATCAATTTTAAAACACTTGTTCTAGGATTTCTTTTTGCATTCCCATGCTTTCCTTTTGCAACCCAACAAATATGAAAACTCTGCTTTGTCTTTTTGGTTTATCTTTTTTTTTTAATTGTACAACCTTGAAACTTTTTGAAATGGGTAATCTAAAAGTAAAAAAGAAAAAAAATGGTTAGTAGATTATACGATTAAACATTAAAAAGTGAATTATATTTCAAAATTACTTAAAAAATGTTACTTCAATTTGAAAAAGAGATTGTCAAAATTTAATTTAATTGTTATAATATTATTTGTCATTACATTTATATCTAAAATAAGCTGGCAACATCGTCTTGAAAAATATTCCCTTCCAAATCAATGCTCTCTTCCTGGTCAAATTTCTAATTATTAAGAGAATTATGCAAAGAAATATTCTCGGTAAAATGGTCAAATAAATGCACAGAGAAAACAGAAAAATATTTATGGCCATGGAATCAATAGATATGAGAATCAATAAAATAATAAAAAAAAAAAAAAATTTAGGATAGCAAGTTGCAGTTGTGGAACAAAAAAAGAAATGTCCTGTTTGGATATACAAATCCTAAATGCATCTCCTTTGCATGAAAAAAAAAGTTGGGAAGCTTTTGGAAGAGTGTGTGTGAGTGATGAAGAGGACATGTTCTTTTGTGAAAGAGAAGTGAACCATTTACAGAAATTGTTTATCTCTCTGCTGGGTTCTTATTCTTCAATCATTTATGAGGTGCCATTCTCATATCATTAAAGTTCTAAGATCAAGATTCTGTTTCAAGTTTCATAGCCACTATCTAGGAATCTTTTGTTTTTCAATACCCTACAACCACTTCATAAACTATACATTAAGATACTAACTAGATATTTTTAAAAGTGCACATTATATCTAATCAGATGACTTTTTTTTTTTCTTTGGTTCGATAAAAATAATTTAGAAAGTTAGATAAGTATAGATTTTCTGTGTTCTGTGCTTAGTTTTTCAAAATATATCGATATTGGTACATTACAATGATTTTTATTAAGTTTTAAAACATCAAAATCAATATATTTTATATTTTGGAAGCACAATAGTATCACCAAAAATTTAAGATAATTGTATTTTAACGTCTAAATTTTTTTTACTTATCCTTCGTTATTTTTCAATTTTTCTTTTTACAAATATAAAAATTTATCTTTTTTATAATCATTTTACTTCAATATAAATGTTAAATGGTTATTAAATTGTGTCAAACAACGTTTTTTCAATGATTAAAAGATAATCTATCTGTCTTAGTAAACCGGATCTGTATTTGTTTTATATATCTAAATTTTTTATTTTTTACTTTTTTTTTTTTTACAAATACA
>Ga0209589_1003988_pt1 | contig 25670 bp, 20 predicted proteins | sample CowpeawhiteBW_FD_187525 | JGI IMG/M metagenome (GOLD analysis project Ga0209589, IMG submission 187525) | Root nodule microbial communities of legume samples collected from California USA - Cow pea white BW (SPAdes) (version 2) | ecosystem: Host-associated > Plants > Roots > Nodule | place: USA...
TGTAATGATCAAACATTGATAATAAAGCACGTCCAACAACAAACTAATCTTTGGATTAATTTATCATCGACAAAGCAAATCCTTATAATTATCACATGTTTATCATCACAAGTGTGTATGCAATCCGGCCAAATATTAATCTTCCTTTAGGCCGATCAATACTCGCATGAACGTACATAAACACCAACATTTAACATTTTTTCACGAACTATCTACTCAAGAGAGGTCACTTTGGTGACTTCTTGATTCAATTAATTCATTTAAAATATTAAACAAAACCAAAATTTGATTATATATTTATTCCAAAACCAAATATATTTATTTTATATATTAAACAACCAAAAAAATATATAAAATAAATAAAATTATTTATATTCTAAAATATAAATCCTTATGTTCAAATGTCTTGAACCCAAAATTTAAAATTAATTAAAATAATTTACTTCAATTAGGGTTTTAAGAAACCCTAGGATTCTCAATTTGGAGTTTTTATTTATTCCAAAACCAAATATATTTGTTTTATATATTAAACAACCAAAATATATATATATAATAAATAAATAAAATTATTTATATTCCAAAATATAAATCCTTATGTTCAAATGTCTTGAACCCAAAATTCAAAATTAATTAAAAGAATTTACTTCAATTAGAGTTTTAAGAAACCTTAGGATTCTCAATTTGGGATTTTTCTCCCAAAAAACAAAATTGGGATTAAGGATTTTAGAATTAGGGATTTAGGGTTCTGAATAGAAATTAATTAAATTAATCAAAGACAAACATGAATCAAGTATGGGTGGCTCTGATACCACATGTAAGCATAAACAGAATATGATCCTAATATAGATCTTAACAATCAATCATAAACTCATAAACAATATCTCATACCCATACTGATAATCATGTTTTAAATAGTAAACGGAAGCTTACCTGAATTGGCCATAACGATAATATTAGAGCACTCCTATATGAGCAGTGATCTTCCTCCTATAGAGCACCTTGATTTCCCTTTGGTTTTCTCTCTTGATGGGGATAGAGGGAAAGGAACAGAAAAAGTACGTTATGACTCTGTGTGTGCTCTCAGAAGGGGACCACGACCATTTATAAACTGAATTACTTAAGTTTTAATATTTCTAATTTGGCCCCTCAACCAATTAGAAATTACTAACTGGTCTCTACACAATATTTATTTTCATGACATATGCCTTTAGCCAAACCTTTAATTTAGTCAGATCACTTTATTATTTGACTCTATAAATAATGGCCCTAACACATTTAATTTTGTATCATATATATGCATGACCCAAAATTACTAACAGATTGAACTAAACTAAGTTCCAAACACATAATAAAATACTAAAAAAGAGAACCAATTAACAAAAGCTTAATTTTATATATAACTATACTATGTTTCTAAATCATGTGAGATGCATCAATCAGAAAGTAATATCCACATGATTTCATCATCAATACTGAAATGCACTTGAAAGGTCAAATAAACTTAACAAAAATTTATTAAAAGAACTAAATTCATATATTTCGAAAGATCAAGGACTAAATTGGTCCAAAGTTTCAAAATGGACTAATTCCAAAATTCACTAAAAGTTAAGGGACCAGAAACATATTTAACCCATATTTATATTACAAGCAAAGAGCAGTGCTACAAACTCAGAGAACATTTTTAGGTTCCTATATCATTATATAGTTATATATTAAGAAGTGAATTTTAAACTTAACTCGATCTTACAAAAATGACTTGCAAGGTGAGATTTGCATCCACTTATATACTCTAATTTGACTTTATCTCTAATTGACGTGAGACTTACAATATTATAATTCTTAACTCAAACTCTGAAATAATGTGATCATGACATGGTTACAAAGCCTGCAAATATGAATTCTACATACATTTCGTCATCTATATATATCCTTTAAATCTAACCACCAGTCAGTGGTGCACCTACGTGTATGCGAGGGTGGGTATGCGCACATCCTAATTTTGTTAAAATTATTACTAAGTATATGAAAAAAGTTTATTTCGCCCCCTTAATCTTATATATTTTCCCTCCTCAGCATATTGAACCCACTGGCTTAGGCTTCGACCATCCACATAATCTAAAATATTTTAAACGATGTATGCAATTAGAAACATGTTTAGGATAATAACAAGTATAAAAATAAAAAGAAAATAAAAACTCACAGCATTACTCATCTTACTGCTTTGCAAATTGGAAAGAATATTCCCTCCCAGATTCTTTGATTCAATAGAGCATCTCCCTATTCATCTTCTATATGAAGCATGGCTTGGTGAACTAGTGCAATATAGGTGGATGTATCCATTTGAAAGGTGATATGATTACTATATTTTGTAAATTTAACTTTTATTCTCGTGCTTAATCACAATGTATTCATTTTTTATATATAGATTTAAGGGGAAATCAAAACGTTATGTGAAAAACAAAGCTAGAGTAGAAGGATCAAATTGTACAACTTACTTGCATCATGAGACCACATACTTTTGCTCTCATTATTTTAAAAACTTCATGTTGACATCGAGCAATCATAGGAATGAAACACAATGGTAAAGTGAAATATCTGACTCAACATTATTAATGTTTCAACAAGTTGGTCGTCACGCAAGCAAGGAGTTCACTAATTGGTTAACTGATGATGAATTTAACTTTGCACATGTGCATGTATTAATCAATTGCATTGATGTTAAATCGTACATTAAATATGTTCTAATCCCATTCTTTACAACCTAACCAGTAAATTTGATTTAAGTTGTAACATCATAGCCAAATATTACTTATTTATAATTAAAATAATAAAATATTAATAAACTGCATTTATTATTAAAGTACTTTCCCCAAAATGTGGGAAAATTAAATCTTTATTGTCATATGCGCCAAAAGGCAAAATCTAGAAATACTTTCAAGCTATTACAAATATAAAACGGTTGAAAGTAATGATTACAAAAATAATCCATAAAATCCATAAAAAAAATTTCAAGTAAAAACTAAAACTCCCATGATGGCCTCACTTTGGCTCTAAGTGTCCACGTGCTCATCTGCATCAACATTTGCACTCATGTAATGAGTTACATGATCATTGTCAAACACACACAGATAGGGTGAGCTTAGCAGAATAAAAGTGCAATACAAAGTACAACAAATAACCATTCAATATCCCAAACACTTCTAATAACCCCCAATTCTCACACCCAAGTCTCCATCACTTCCTTTGGACGCCTCTTGATTTTACACCCTTGAATGAGATTACATTGATCGAACCTTGCTGCCATGAGTGTCTACACCCCCTCCGACTACAGGCCACCACCTATAGTCCACAAGCGGGAATAATCTTGTTGCGGCCACAATCCCCAACACCAAGTGGAGTTCCCCAATACGAAGCGCAGTTTGTATCTGTCTTAAGCCTACCAAACTTGTCGAACAACATTGAGGAGGGCCATCTTTCATACCTATCCATATGAGCCACGATCTCGAACACTCCATTGGACAACCAAAACCACCAGGCTCCAACCTCAAGTAGTCACGTGTTACCCCAATATAAGCTACACTCGTAACTGGGCTCCAGCAAAGCATCGCCTCAAGACCTCCATCCAAAGTGATGTAGAATCCTCCTCGCAATCCAACTCTGCACTGGAAACTATCTGGCGCATCACTCGCGTCACTAGGTGGAATTGGTTATAGACCTCCTAGTGGTAACAACACACCGTTAGGCGCCAAGCGCCTTCCGGTACCTCTGTCAGACAACCTCCTCCTAGCAGGATCACTTTGTCCGCTAGGCGGCACGTGATTCCAGTCGCCATTGTGACTATTTTGAGTCTCTATCGCTTGGCAGCTCATCCCACGTCGCCAGGCGTCATCCCAATAGCGCTAGTGTTACTGGTTTTGGCACTTTTGGCAGATTCCAATGAACCCCAAACACAATTCACAACAAATATAATTATCCAGTCATAATCATATGACTGAATCACAAGTCACACATTCTCGGTTTCAATATTGAGGTCAACAATCATGCAATTATCAATATAATTTCCCCACACATAATTTGTTACCAACTAAACATACCACACTAAATTACTGCCCATTACACACAAGTAAAGACTCCAAAACAAACAATGTACCACATCACATTCCAGAATTACATCACTTTTAACCTCTTTTAATCCCAATCATCACACATTCATACATATACTTAATTTAATTACGTACATGTGTTTCCTTCTCACACCCTATGCCCAATTACCCAATATTACGTACATATACACATGAATTGCCGCCAGGCGGTGCATAGAAACTCTCGGTTCTGCCCAGATTTTTCCTGCACTAGTACGAATTTCTCAACTTCCAAATTATCAATTGTGCATACATGTTAACACGTCTTTAACAGTTCATCCAAATTATGATTTCCATGCTAGTTTAATTTAATACCATTTTCATGAAACAATACACCAATCAAAGTAAAAAAACACATTTCCTCTTCCCCAATCTCGAACATGACCTTAATCCCCAATCATGGCCATATTTATTAATTATTGTCATATCATACAGACTCATACATGTAACCACGCAAACAATCATTCAATTTTATATGGACATCCCTCCCGGCATCCCAACATCACAGAACCCCAAGAAAACAGAAAAATAGGCAACCCAGCTCGCGTCGCCTAGCAACAACATACAACCGCCAGGCGATTCATAGAGGATACCCAGAAACTGGGTTCTGGAGTATGCATCGCTTGACGGGTCTTCAACGTCGCCAGGTGGTTTCTGAAAAATTCTAGAAACACGAACAATTTATTATATTTTGGCAGAATTCAAGGTTCACATCATTCCATTCAATGCAGAAATAATACAATTAAAATAAAACACGTATTACAACCAAAAATTTTAGCAAAAAGGAAGCTTAATTCATGTCTACTTAGGTTCAAACACACAACCACAGACTTACCAAGCCAATGCACAACCAATAACCAATTTGTGTTTCGTGATAATTCTTATAAATCTAGGATTATATTATCACTCCTCATGCTCAAGCATATTACCGAAATAATAATCAATTAAAATAGAACACAATTTGACATACACAGGACTAAAACCCAAGTCCTCTCAAAATAACTAAGTACTCTCAACCATGTGAGCTAGTACTATTCCACATCATGAAAGTCAACATTAATTGTCATAAAGGCTCCCACTACCCATTTTTATTAGTTAATTATTTATTTGATTAATTAAATTTCTCAAGTCTTACATAAGCAACTTTTAAAAATTGTATTGTAATTTTCCTCTTAAAAGCTCATTCCTTGTAGCTGAGCAATTACCCTAAGCAATGACCTTTTCCAACATACACTCAAATTTTCCTTTCTGGTTTAGAAATCAAATAAGTGCAATCCTATTAGTTAAACAAACCTTTGGTATAAAAGTTTATGTAACTCTCTATTCTCACATATTTTTAGCTTTATAACGAGCTATTAAGTGAAAGAACTTAATACCTAAGGGATTTGGGAAATTGGCCAATGAGATATGTCAAAGAATGGCTCACATGCTTTGTCAATGGGTATAAGTTCCACACTAATGCAAGGTTGGATGGAAAGAAGACAATTAATTGTGGTGTGTATGTGAAGGGCCTCATAGAGGGTGGTTATGATGATTTAATGGGATACTTCATAAAATATATGAGTTAGAGGACAACACGTGTACTTCTCCAAATAAAGTAATTGTTTTTTATTATGAATGGTTTTATCCTACTAGAAGAGGTATAATAGTGGATCCTAGGTATAATATTTTCAAACTTGAAATAAGTTTAACATACCAACCATTTGATCCATTCATTTTGGCACACATTGATAGACAAGTTTATTATGTGTCATATCCAACATTTCGATGAAAACATACTTCTTCTTCCTTTTTTTATGGAAGATATCAAAACCATCGCCAATATCCCACAAATAAAAACTAATAAAGAGACCCCCCAATTCAATGAAAAGTCATGGTGGCCCCTTGTGGAATAAATGGAAAATTATTAATTTCCTCGGGAAAAAGGGAAAGATTCATTCCATGATAACTGGAAATTGAAACCAACAATAACCACAATGAACCAATGAAGAAGATTCCATGAAAAGTCATCATAATAACCCCAATGAACCAATGAAGAATTCCTTAGAAAAAAAGAAAAGATTCATACCAAGATAACTAGAAATTGAAACCAACAATAACCACAATGAACCAATGAAGAAGATTCCATGAAAAGTCATCGCAATAACCCCAATGAACCAATGAAGAAGATTCCATGAAAAATACTCGTGGAACCTAGTGGAATAAAGAAGAAGAAGAAGAAGTCCTACATATGTAGTTGCTGATATTGACCCTTCTCTCCATCACGACTGCTAATTGAACCTTATGGTCGAGGGTAACACCTTCTATCATCTTAAAATTTAATTTCTATTACATGACTTGTTTCAGCTTGGCCAACATAGGAAGCAATACTTCTAGGAGAGAAAGATCCTTTTTGGCAATGTTTTAAGGTAACATATCATCAAACTTATTTTCTTTTCCTTACTGTGTATGTTAAGAGTGAAATGCAATTTCACTATTATTGATGATTTGTACTTGATTCTACAGAGGAAGGTTTAGTTAATACCTAAGCATGAAGCTGAAATTCATAGAAATTTCCACTATATAGCATCTCATAGGCTCTCTGAAATGTTTAGATAGGTTAGGAATGTAGGACAATGCCCTTACTAGCTTGGGGATGATGTGTGGAATAATTTGTTGCCCATTGAAATTCTCCTAACTACCGCAATAAATGTGTTAATATGCTTCGGACAAGGGCATGTGGTTCCATTACCACTTTAGAGTGTGACATTCGTATGGTAAAACACTTCATTCCTAAGTAATTCATATTGTGATATAACTAACAATTTTTAAAATTTGTGTCTTATATAACACCATATTTTGTTACAGGCACAAAAGTTGGGATGACATGTGTATATTGATGAGGTATTTCAAGAAACTCATCTTTAAAAGGGATCTGACTTGTTGATGAAATATCTCAGAGGATACATGCAAGCAAACACTTTCTCTTTTTTTCCTGAAAGTTTGATTTTTTATCATAGTTAACTAAAATGCCTCACTTAACAGGAACAATTTGAATAGGCCAGATCTGAACAAGGCTCATGTGCTGGTCCATAGAAGATAATAAGAATGATGATATTGCAACAAATGAGACAATTAAGACTAAGTGTCGAGTTAAGGTTGTCTATGTAAAGAATAATGAAGGCTATATGGGGCAGGACAACTTGTTGTAAACAAAGGTGGAAGTGATAGCTTGAAGCACCAACTATCTTCTTCCACTTCTAGTGTTGAGGACATTACATACCTTAGACAATGACTAGAAGCCCGTGATCAGGCTTATGAGGAATTAGGCCAGTTTAATTTTTTGCACAATCTAGTCTTGACATTGTTGCCTTCTGACCACCAGGCCCTTCAACAGGCTCAATCCAACCTAAGATCGTCTTAGCAGTAGCCTGCACTAGTCTAGCCTGCACTAGTCTAGCCTGCACTAGTCTAGCCTGCACCAGTCTAGCCTAGTCCATCCTAATCTAATCCAACCCAATACCAAAGCCACAACACCTTGAGGAAGAGCACACTAATTTTGATGACTATGTAGATTATTAAGACTTTGTATGACAGTTATAATATTGATTATTAGTTTAGTTTGGATATTGACAGTGAGGATTATGTTTGATTAAGTTGGTATAGTTTGGTATTGTTTGACTTTATGTTTACATACATTATTGTACATTATGTTTAATTAGTATTGCAATATGTTTACATTTAATGTGATATAAGCTTAGATATGTTCATTATTAAATATTTGGTATTTTGTCTCTGTAATTGGCAAGTCTGTTTGTGGCTTATAATGCCTATGCAGGTCTATTTTATATTATTTTGTGTGTGGTAAGGAGACATACGAAATTGACTTAGATATTTGTTTTATATTTACTGACGGACATACTAACAACTAAATTCGTCGATATAAATCGTTCTCAAAATACCAGCAGACCTATATTGACCGACGGATACAACCTTTGACAGGGATACTTTTCTAATGATATATCCGCCAGTAATTACCGACGGACCTCTAATCAGTTGGTAAAATTTAAATACTAGCCTATTACAAATGAATGTTTGCCTATCAGAAATCTATCAAAAATTTGCTATTATCAACAAATCTTCATAGTTAACGACGAAAAATGACTATCAGTAATACACTTTAGTAGTGCTAATATACAATAAAGAATACATTTTTCGTATATGAAGATAGAACTTAATATACTTTGAAAGGTATTATAAAATGATTACAAGTTTAATGTAACATATAAATATATTTTTAAAAATATTCAATAAAATTATCAATTTTAATAAAAATATCTTTATAACATTCATATAATAGTTAATTTCGTCTCAACTTGGAAAGTTATGAAATTGCTCAATTAAAAAAATAATTGACATTGAATTGAATAAAAGTAACAAATACAAGGACCATTTAGACAATGACTTGACACATGTCATAACGTTAACATGTCACATAGAGAGAGAATTTTTTTTTTAAATTTAAAAAATTTTAAAAATTAAAAATTAAAAGGATTAAAAAATAACAAATTGACATGTAACACATATTTAATGTGTTACTATAATACTTACAGAAAGGATCTAATTATTACATATTTTTAAAATAGGGATCCAATTAAGAATAATCAAAATATGAAAACCTATTTAAGATTTTCGAACAAATACGAGAACTAACGAAATATTTTAATCTTTTAACATTAACTAAGTGAATGTTAATTAACATAATTTATTTTTAATATGTTTTTTAGTTGACCCTAGTCTAATACTAACATAAATATTGTTACTTATTAAAAAAATAAATTAAGAATAATGAGCGTTGAATTAAAGTTAACTTAACCAACACTTGTGACATCTAGCATTAAGCACGCTCTATTAGCTTTGGACAAACCCACACTAATCAAAGATTAACATAAATAATTATATATTGAAAAAGGTTAAAAATAGTTACCATTAGAATTGACTAAGCCAACTCTATCAATAACTAAATTATTTAAAAATAAAGCTAATTTTTTGTGCGATCCTAGGAGTCTCACAATTTAGTCGAGACTAATATTTGGAAGTTAATTTGATATTTTTTTTAATGTCGTCACTAAATTTGCTTAATAAGGTTCGTCAAGTTTGTGCTTACAAATATGCTTACAAATATGGTAAATTAGTTTTAGTTTTATTTAATATAAGATCTTCAATACACCCTCTTAACACCGAAGATATTGTGTACTCATAACAAGAACATTGAATGTGAAGATCATAGGGAATTCGGTAATAAGTAACACTTAACCAAAATAGATTCTTAATTACTTTAAGATCATACTAAGATAATATAATTTAAACCTCACTCGATGTGTTAGAGATTTTACGTTTAAATTTCGCCTTACTAAGTTTAGTGAAGATGAGTTAGGTGTAAATTTTATTATCTTAAAAATTGATAGTCTTATGAGATATAGGTTCTTATGATACTCTCCTCCTTTACCTTTTCTCTAAAGTCTCTCAAAGGTTTAACAAAGAAAACAAAGACTATAAAGCAAGCAAAACCAAAAAACATGCTAGAAACAGACCACAAAACAACTAAAAAGCAGACCTGTGCCCTCCAATTGGCCAACCTAACAAAAGCAAACACATTAGTTTTGTATTGTCCTAAAATAATATTAACTTCGTATACTTTAATGAGTGCTGTGGCTATTACATATTGCAGGGAGTCAATGTACCGTCACAATATTTTTGTATATCATCATCACAAAAAGCATGGAAGCATGCATATTCTATTTAATTAGTAGCTACTTTTATATTTGACCTAAAAATGTATAGGAGATATATAGATCAAGTAACTATAAGAACAAGATCCTGAAGGTTGTTGTCACTTTCTCACTTATACATGGTGAAGACAAAACCGACAAGATTAAGAAAACCTTATTTCATAGAGAGCATAATCCTTGCACTTGCACACATGTTAACTAAAATATCATAACATGGTCTTTTTTTTGGTAAAAACATGGGCTATTGTTTGGTATATACCAGCACTATTAGGATTTATTTAGAATCTAATTTGGAGTCAAAACAGAAATTTTCATTGTTCAATACAGCAAACAGAGAAGAAAAAACAGATGAAGAACTCGTGTACGATTGAACTAAACAAAGTTCCAAACACGTAATAAAATACTAAAAAAGAGAACCAATTAACAACAGCTTAATTTTATATATAACTATCCTATGTTTCTAAATCATGTGAGAGGCATCAATCAGAAAGTAATATCCACATGATTTCATCATCAATTCAAATGAACTTCCACTAGAAAGTAAAAGTGTAATAAGAAAGAGACATTTCTTCTGATACTGATGAACTGTCACTGCCTTATGCGTCCAAAAACCATACATAGATTGTCTCGGAGTTGGAAAGCTGAAGTCGTTATCCCTGCCACCACCTTTAACACCAGGTTCTTGAGCAAGTACTGATGAGCCAGCATTAGAGGCATACATAGCCCTATGGCATAGAGAAACCAAAAATGGTGGAGTGGCTGGAAGATGGATAAAAGAGATGCTGAAGAAAGTGATCCTGAGACGATGAGAACATTTTGGAGGAACATAGAAAAGTGGGCACAGGGTGCTTTTAGGTGAATTTTGAATGCAAGAACAACACTGTAAAAGCATATGGAAGCAAGGAATGTCCACATGTGAAATGGGTGTGTCTCAAAGGGTGATTTGGTCTTGTTCTGATACTCAACCTGAAGGGCACCAAGGAAATGTTGATTCAGAAACATGAACACTTCATGGCATGGGAATGCAGTAATAACCAGTCCTTGATCCTTCTTGGTACGTGTTGTACTGCAACAATAACGAAAGAATATGTTATAATGCCCCTATGAACTGAAAAATACTAAGACATAGTGTGATTAAGAATTTAGGGCAAACACTTAAAGGTAGAAAATGGTTTGTTGAGTGTGGACTAACCTTGAGGTTTTGTTTGGCTTAACCCTTCTTGGAACATGGTTAAGTCTTCGAGCTCTTAACCTATAGATTGGAATACGAACATGTTTAAGATCAATATCTTCCACTACTCTCACCTCATTCTCTAACTTGAATCCTTCCATGTTGTTATAATGAAACAAAGTGTGTCCACAATAGAACATATAAATAGATATTAATATAATAGAAGATAATGTATGCAAACGTTTGTGTTTCCACTGAGTGAACTTTTCACACATTGTGGCAAAGGATGAGATAATGAGATATAAAAGTGTTGTCTTTTGATTGTGCTTCGTATTGGTCTCTGAACTCTTAAAACCTTTTACATTTCGTCATCTATGTCCTTTCAAAAATATATCCATCAGCATACTCTGAAATCTTTTAAATGATGCATGCAATTAGAGATGATAAGAGGGTACTGGTCACTTCTGTCTAGAAAAAGTAGAAAAATATAGTCACTTGCTTCTGTCTAGAAAAAGTAGAAAAATATAATGCATTACTCGTCTCACTGCAGAATTTGTTAGAAAATAATTTTTTACCAACTAAATTTTGAAAATTTCTTTTTACAATTTGAAATGATATTTTTTAAATGATTTTTCATCTTTTCATCTTATCATTTTTTTTATATTCTAAAATCATTTAGAAGATGCTACCTAAAATTATAAAAAAAAATTATAAAAAATTTAGTTGTTGAAATATCATTATCCAACGTACATAAAAAATAATTTTAAAATATAATTCAAATAAAATTTTATACTAAAATATTAATTCAAATAAATTTTTAATCTTTTTAGAAAATAAATTTAAATAAATTATATCAAAATATAAATTTTGAACATTTAATCATTTTAGAAATAATTTCATAATTTAAATAAAAAGTATAAACATATAAAATCGAATTTTAAACAATTTTTTAGTGACTCATTTTTTTCCATCAATCAATAAACAAATTATTAAATATTCATTAATAATATTCATTTAATGTTTACATACATACAAATGCAAATATTTTTATCATCTTTACTGTGATTCTCTTAAATGTGTATGCTCTTTATTATTGATTTTGAATGCCATTAAAAATACAAAATTTGTACAAGTTTCACTCTCTTTTTTTTATTTATTGAAATCCACTTACAGTTGTTATTAAATTTAATCCTAATGAAAAATGTATTCCGATATATTAGACAGTATGTTATTGATATTTTCTGTTGGTGAATTATTTTTCCTAGAAATTTAAAAGTTATATAAATAATAATAATAATAATAATAATAATAATAATAATAATGATAATTGGTGGCCTAATAAAATCGTTTCTTTCAAGTGTTCCTTTTTCATTAAGTATTCAAAATCCATTTCACTAATGATTTTCTTCCCAAAAATAAACGCATTTTGAAAAAAAAAAATCCAAACAAATACATTTTTACTTTAAATTTTAAATCAAACATACTTACCGTTGAATTCGGAAAAGTGGACGAAATTCTATTATTAAAAAGTAAAAGAATCTCTCTTGAAAATTTCACTACTCATTATATATGAAATTCTCAATGTGTAAATAATAAATAGGTTTAGTTTAAAAATCAAAGTGAAAACTTATTTATTTGAATGCTTTTTAAATGAATATATTTAATCGAAAACATTGTTTAATATTCCAACAAAAATTTCATCATCTAACGTTATTGCGTACCTCATTAGTGTTTAGATATGAGAATTTCTATGTACTTTCCAAAACCTTTTGTTATACAAAAGCGTTCTTAGGCAGAGTTTTCAAAAGAAAAAAAGTGTACTTACGTGAACATGTTTAATTATCTTGATTACATAGTGGAATAATAAATTAAGTACCATTCTTAATTAATTACTATTCTTAATTAAGTACTATTCTTAATTTTAGCAAAAGATTTTTTCCTTATAAAATCCAATATTTGAAAACTATTGAAATGGCAACCCTTTGGATTGTTTGAAAGGGCAAACAGACAAAACATGCATATATCAACAAATAATATTAGGAAGGTACGTCCTTTATTCTTTCATATTAGCTTTTTAATTAAAATTTATTCATTTTTATCTGTCATTTTTAAAATGTCAGGATAATATATAACTTTTATTTCCATTATGTACTTATTTTCACTTTTATTATGTATTAAAAATTGTCCAAACAATAAGTGGAGAAAAGAAAACTGAAAAGAGTATAGTAAATAACTTATTGAAATTGCATTCGAAGTATTAGAATTATATGGTTTTCTTAATATAAAAACGATAAACCGCTGTTATATAGGAACATATATGGAGTAATAAAATTGGGGAATTGTTTAAGTTGCGAAAATTAAAATTCAAAATTTGAAACTATGTGTCATAAAATATAAAACTCAATAACTTCTATATTTATCTTTTATATTTGATCATCTCTTTTTATATATATTTTTCTTATATTTAATCAGACAAAGGATCTTTGTTGTGTATTCTCCAGAAAGAAAAAAATAAAATAAAATAAAAATAAAAAAATAAAAAAACTAGATTACGGTTCTAAAATTAAGGTTCAAGTCATGTTACTTTAATCGATTCGTTTTCTAAAAATGTAATTTTGATGAAGTGTGAAAAAAAAAAAGGTTTTAAACTATTATCATTATTTACTAAGCTTTAAATTATTGACTATTATGATTAAACATGATTTCTCTAGAAATAGAATTATATTTGATTTTTGTTCATGAATATTGGTTTAGTTCCCTCATATTATTTATATTTTTTTTATATATTTTACTTTTTTTTATGCATTGTATGTAATAAGAGAGTCTTAAAAGTGTCAATTTTATTAAAATGTTTTAGTTTTACAATGATACTAAGAATGTCTTTTTTTCATTTAAAAGGACAAAAAAATCCTTTTAAATGAGAAGGATGTCATAGATCTTCATTCGATAAAAAAGGAAAAAAAAGAAAAGACAAATAAAAGAGGCATCTATTCGTTGCTTTAGACTTTGTGTTAAAATTGTAGTTATCTTTTGTGCCAATTACACCTAAAGTTTTTGTGTAAAGTACCAATATCAAGGAATTTATTTTGGAGAAAAAAAAAAGAGAAAAGGTAATATTATTATGTTTAATAAATAAAAAAGGGAAAAGGTAATATTATTATGTTCAATAAAAGAAAATAATATATTTATATAAATTATTTTGTTAAGAGATTCAAGTTAATAGTTTAAAAAATTAAAACGACTTCACTGGGGATCGAACCCAGAATCTCTGGTTCCGTAGACCAGCGCCTTATCCATTGGGCCATGAAGTCATTTACATATAATTATTTTAGTATGATATAAATATATAACTTGCTTTCTCAAAATTAAAAATGTGTAATAAAAAATAATAAAACTATCATTGTTTTTATTATTATAATTATAAATTTAAATTAAATAATTTTATAATATTAAAATAAATATAAATAATTATAATTTTTAGCTATATATGTGTTGTGACATCAGTTTATAATTACGTTTTCCTTTGTTATAATACCATAATTAGGATTTTAAGCATATTTGCAAGTTTAATCATTACTTGTGACTTTTATGTTGTGGTCTCTTAGATTGTATAACTTATAAGTCATTCTCCAATTATTGTTTGAGTCAACCTTCAATTTAATTAATGCTTTTGTGCAAGATACTGAAGTCAAGATTGAACAGAAAAAAAAATTGAAAGTCTTTATTTGATTTTGGTTTTCAACTATTTACTTGCACAATTATTATAAACTTAAAAAGTTTATAGGATAATTAGTAGTAGTATAATTAAATAATTAAGTTGCGAGAATTTAAAACAAAAAAAAAATACTTTTTTACTAGTCAAATGATGTTAAAAATAAGTGTAGAAATACATTTTGCAATTAATAAACCATGTTCACGGAGTAATCAAAAGAAAGGAAAATTATAACATAAAACTCTCATTTGGACGTGAAAACTCATATACCAATAATCCATGAACATGCATAGTTAATTTCCTTACCTTGGAAGTGGTGAAGAAAAGTAACATGTGGTTTTTTCCTCTCTGTTTCCCGAAACATGTTTTATGGAATGTTTTGTGTTCATTTATTTTTGTTCCTTCTGTCAATGACTTTTTACCTTTTTTTTAGTTATATTCTATTCCTTATTAACTTCTCACTTTTCAAAAGATAAAAGGATGTTATGTTCCTTTTGTTACAATAATTTTTATACTTTTTTTTTCTCAATTTGTTCTTTGTGTTGAGAATATGATGTCTCTTAATTCTTTTTGCTTTTTGTCAACTACTCTTTAAGCTTTGTCAGTAAGTCTTATAACTTTGTCATAACTGAATGAGATTGTAGGCTTGAAGCAGATAATGTACATTATTCACGAATTATTTAATTTTATATATACAGGCTGAAGTAACTCAATTTTATATGAATTTATCTTTATCACCTCTTAAATGAAACTGTTTGATATGACGAATAGAGTGAACGTTAAAACATTAATCGAACTTCAATTTTCAAAATCATAAAAAATAATACATGTAAAAAGGATTGACATCTTTGTGTAAAAGTATTCTGATAAATTATCAATGCTAGAACCATATGCAAGTCTTAAGAAAATATTTATCAACAGTAAAATAGAAAAGAAAATTAGTTCGTTAATTATAACAATAATTTGTATAAATATAATGACTATATAATTTGAATTGTTAATTTGGTTACTTTCATTATCAAGCCACAATCAATCTTGGACATACATGAATATCTCAAAAGTATGTGGATGTAACATACTAACAAGTTGAGCAAGAAAACGACCATCCGTGAATGAAGACTTTAGAAATAATAATTGTGAAATTGTTAAAAAAAAAAATTGTACTCATTTACAAGATTGAGTATTTTAGTCTATTAGCTTTTTATTAAATTGAGATGTCAAATTTTTCGTCTAAATCAAGTGCATGTTCTTTTAAATGATAGTTCATTTGGGTTTTTGTAAAATCTTTCTTCCAACAACACATACCCATCAACATTTGGGTTTGAATTTGATTTGAAGAAATATTTTTACCCTTCATGTACATTTTACAATTTCTTACCAAGCCTCTACAAATATTAGTGCATATAAGCCTTTTTTACGCCAACTAAAAAAGGTTTTCTATTCTGGTTCTAGAATTAACATAGATACAAGTAGTATAGAAAGTTTCCATTTTCTGTATTAGTTGTTTCAGAATGTATACCTTCCCTCACTTAGGGTTTCTTCTTCTCTATTACAGACTCCCCTTTTGCTCTCTTCACCCAAATGTGATTGGAGTAGCAACACAAGTTGACACCATCGTCATTCATTGCGCTCGGAGGAGGAGGAGTTGGGGTCAATGAGTTTCTTCTTCTTCACCTATGCAACGATCACTATTTATTATTTTTCTAGTCTCATGCGATGGCCACTCCTCCTCATTGGCACCACGCTAACCTCTACCACCGGTGATACGATCCTATTCAGGAAAGAGTATGATCGTTTCTGAATTTGAATTTTCAAGAGGCACAACACGAATAAATCAGGGAAGAACGCGAAATAAGACAGAGATGGAGGACGCCACAATCTAGCAGATTGATAAGTCAAGTGAAGATTCGCCATAAAGATATTAATCTTTGATAAGAACCGGAAGCCTAAGCCAAGAACAAAGAGAATCCTCTCTTTAATGAAATCAAATTCAATATATGACTAAAAGTCCACATTAGTTTTTAGTACCTTTATTTATAGGCACATAAGTTTAAGCAAACCTAAAAACCCTACAAGAAGGCCCAAGCCAAAAACATAAAAGCATAAACTAATTATAAAAGAAAGCTCAAAGCCCAAAAACATAAAACATAACTAATTTCTAAAAGAAAACCCAAAAGTTCATATTCAAGTTCTTCTTGTATGGAATATTGGGATAGTGCTCTATCATTCCCTCTTTCTTGAATAGAATTTGTCCTCAAATTCGTACCACTTGAAGTTTACGAAATAGACTTCTATCATACCCTCCTTCTTAAAGAGAATTTGTCATCAAATTTGTCTCACTTAAAGATTCTTTAGCAACCGGCCCCACTATGGCACGATCGAAAAAGGCATCAGCACACCCTCCCCCACAGAGGGTTTTTCCTCCTTCCAATAGTGAGGTTCTACTGCTCAGCCTCGCCAGAATTGGTGCAGCGTCGAGTTTCTCCCTCCTCACACAAGGGTTTTCTTCTTCTTCTTCTTCAAACACCTCAAATCTCCATTATCGTCAGTGACCTTCGTGCACCACATCATCGTTTGTCGCTCCTATAGCCAGAGCATTATCACAGTCTTGCCTTTGCCCAAGGTCATCACTGGCGATGAAAATCTCCATTACTCAGATTTTGGCAACTCGCGACACAAAAGACCGAAAATCATGCCTCCATCAAATCTCCAATGTTGCATGCCCCTTGTCGCACTGAGTCGTTGCCAGAGGTGCCACTAGCGTTGTTCTCCTCTACTGGCATGACCAAGGGAGGACATTGTCGTCATCACTTCTCCATCTTTCTAGCCTACAACTTTCTTCTACCTCTTTTTCCCTCATTTGTTTTTTTTTATTAGTGATTTAGGGGCTGAAGAATGTGATGTGGGATTGGAAATGTTGTGAGATAGGATTATGATGAAGTTTAAAGGTTTGGATTGGGTTTGTGCTAGAGTATTTTTAGAGAGTTTGGAGAATATTAAGAAGAATAAAGTTTGGAGAACATTAAGAAGAAAAAAGTTTGGAGAACATAATGGCGAGGAGAACAACAGTGTGAAAAGGGTTGGTATGTTAGTTATAATGACAAACCAATATAGAAAGTCTTCTTAATATATTTCGAATTGTCACCCTCCCACTTTTTATGCCAGTTTTAGATCTAACTGGTATAGACATTCTTCTAATTCATTATGTCACCACTCAAACTTTCTATCTTAGGCCTAAGTACCATCAATATAGAAAGTCATCTAATTTATTATGAAAATGTCACCACGTCCACTTTTTATACCTATTGTAATGATAATTGACATAGAAAATCTTACCATAATTACAACTCTACCACCATGTCACTTATTACATCAAGTGGATTATAACCGACATAATAAATAGTCATAAAAACTTGTTTTTTCACTAGTAAAATAGTTTTCAACCTTTTTATTTCATTATAATTTCTCTCCATATTTTAAGAGAAAATAATGGAATATTAAGTCAATTTTATACTTGGGGTTTAACTTAATTTCTAGAATTGTAGTCCCTTAATCACACCATAATCCTTGCTAATTTTTTATATCATATAGAAAACATTTGATTAATAACAAAAATGGAAGAGTGTCACATGACAAAATATTTTTGTAACTTTTGTAAATTTAATTTGTCATTTTTCATTTGTCATTAGCCAATCGTATTCACAAAACAAAATTTTGTATTATATATACTTTCATTATTACAATCTATCAAACACATTTTTGTATTGTGTCAACACCCAAAAAAAAAAAATGGAGAAGACTGAGAGGATGAAAAATGGTACATCTGTGTTATGTGCTGGAATTGATGAATGGGAGGAGAAGAGAAGAGAACTGACGGAGAAAAAGATGGTTGATGATGGTGTTGGGAAAAACCCACAAGAATCACTTTATTAATAAAGAGATAAAATAAGCACAAGGAAACACATAGGCAACTCTCCCATGTCCTTTGACCCTGAGTACATCCACACTCTCCAAAGTTATAATTTAACCCAAACCTCATAACGCTTATTACAAGAGTATAAGAAATAAGAAGAGTCAAATACAAGCTTGAAGTGTCTTTGACCCGAGACAAGGAATACCATGGACTTAGAACCTATTATATAGTCACTAACATCCACTCCCTGGGTTATTCTAGGCGATGTGAGACTTTTCAAGACATGTTATTTTCATCAGCCCAACATTTTCGACTCTAATTAAAATAAACACATCTTTGTTGCCTATATCAGCCATCATACTCCACCATGAAGGGTATCACTTGGAATCGAATCATCCCGAGAATTTCCACTTGGAATCAAATCATCCTAAGAATTTCCATTTGAAATCAAACTATCCCAAGAATTTTCACTTGGTCACACTATCCCAAGAATTTCTACTTGGAATCACACTATCCCAAGAATTTCCTCTCAGAATCAAACTATCCCAAGAATTTTCACTTGGAATCACCATCCCAAGAATTTCCACTTTGAATTAAGTCATCCCAAGAATTTCCATGCATCATGCATCAATGCTAACCAATGCTTGTGTATAATCACCAAACATCTTGCATAAATATTAGTCAATGTTCGCGCATAAATACTATACATCCTTCGTTGAACCATGCCACAACCCACGATGCAAAACTATTGAACCTTGCGAAAAGCCATAGATCGAATGTCCGCACTTTGTAGCCACTGTGCCGTGTGACTCGTCGACGTAACACCTGTTGACGTAGCACCTCCATGGCACCACGACATCTCGCTACAAATAAAGTATCGCACGAAACTCCGCCACTAGACATCGAACTTCCACCATGCGAAAAGCGAAACACCTCCGCAGATGCAGGAGCATCTCGCCACCCATGAACTCCACTATAGATCCAGCATGACTCATAGTCCTTGCACCTCCACGAACCTATTCAACAAACAAAGATGATTCTCCAACAACAAGGAATCACTCTTTTCTGACGTAGAAGATCCGACTAAGCTGCAACCACAAAGCATACTAAGAAAAAATCTTACTGAACCATAGCTCTTGAACGAGAGTGTGGTCACGTGACGGTGGTACGGTGGCAGCGAGTCACTGGGTCTAGGGCGTTTTCCTCTCTTGCGGAAGAAGTGGATCAAGGTTTGGAGATGAATGGTTGCCCGCGTGGGCGCCTACGACGGCTGGAGCGGCTGACGGCGATCTCCGACAGGCAGAACCTTGCGGCCGTGAAAAGGATCGGTGCAACCCCTATTTGGAACGCGCTAGGGAAGACGTTGTGGATGTTGTGGACGTTGGCGTAGGGGTGCCTCACGCGAGGTGGATTGAATAACGATGTCGTCGCTGGCGGGGCTTGCGACGGTGGTCGACGTCGTCACCGGTGATTCAGGCGGCGTAGACGCGGTCCCAAGGTTTGGAGTTGTGGTGGTGGCGCGATGAAGCAGAGACAAAGGTGAACGGTGGCAGGGGTTGGAGTTGTGGTGGTGTCGAAAAACAAAGCCTGCCGTGAATGGAGGGTAATGTTTTGGTTCCAGGCGTTAGAGGAGAAGAGAATCCTCGTTGTTTATTTTGAGAAGTAGAGGGAGATTAGGGTTGCGTGATCAGCTTCTCTGCCACTTTTTTGTATGATTTGGGGTTGTTTTCATCTCATTTGATTTGTTTGTGCAGCACCTTATTTTACTGAGTCCACACCCCAGCATGCGTTATTGTCTTGGGCTTCCATTTCTTCCTTGCTTCCTGCACCTTCAATTTATTCCTTGCACCCCCTCCATTACCACATGCACCCCTGTTTTTTTTTTTATCTCATACACCTATATGCTTCTCATCTCTTTTCTTCTCGCACCTCCAATTTCTAATAGCTTTACACCCACTATGTTTACTAATCTGCGCCACCGTGTTTACTGACCCCACCCCCTTTGCATGTTCTATTGTATTTTTGGGCATGTTTTATATTTCACTTGTCACACCCCCTTTTTTACTGTACACACCTGATTAACTTCATGCACCTCCCATGTTATTCATGCACCATCCTTTTTAAATAATTTCATCCTTTTATTTATTTATCTTCTTTTTATTTATTTATTTTTTTATTAAAAAATATATATTTGAAAATTATAAAAAAATTGCAAAAAATAGAAAATCAAAAAAATAAAAACGTTCTCTTTCACTTCATTGTGTCTGTCCGGTCGCTCGCACCGTGTGATACTTATTTTCTAAAAAACACCAAAAATAGTTTTCTTTCTCTTTTAGTGTCTGTCTGGCCGCTCGTGTCGTGTGACACATATTTTCAAGTAATTCAAAAATACCAAAAAAATATAAAATTTCAAAATATAAAAACATCAACTTTTTTTAACAAACATCTTTTTAAGAACTACGTGATCCTTGATTCTCCACCGTGAGATACGTAGGAGCAAGGCCAGTCCTTGTCAGGTTCACCTCCAAAAAATCAAATTATTTTCCAAATAGTTTTTCAAATATCTTTTAAAGAACTACGTAACCCTAATTTCTCATTTTTAATGAGAATACGTAGGACCAAGGTCAATCCTTGTCGGGCTCAAAAAATTAAAAATATTTTTGTTTCCTTTTAGCATTATTGTCTTATTAATTTTGGGGGAAATTAACATTTTGAAAATCACATCGACTTTGCATTTTTAATTAAAGGTACTGCCCTCGGGCGGGCGCTGTAGGGTGCTAACACCTTCCCTACGCGTAACCGTCTCCCGGATCCTATATCTGGTTTGTTGCAGATTTGTCTTATCTTTATGGTTTTTCATAGTTTTCCAGAATAACTATGGTGGCGACTCCCAAATCTCCTTTTCAAACCCGTTTTCTTTTTGGTTCGTCGTCCCGTCGCGATTCCGGTTGTGACAATGGTGACTTTCCTATGTGTTGAGAAGGAGAGAAAGGAGATGACGAGGAAGGATTATGGGCGTAAAAGAGATGTTAGCTTAATGAAATGGGATTGTTAGGCCTCTTAGAGAATCAAAATTCATGTGAGTGGTGTGTGAATGGAGATTATAGAGGTGAAGATGGCAGTGAATAAAAAGGAAGATGTTGAAGGAGTTGAAAAAAAATATCATGGCTAAAAAAACGTGTCTACCCCTCTTAACAAAACTGATTTTACACATAAAATACTGAGATTCCCATATCAATAAGTGCCCCATGTCAACATGTGTGCGAAGAGGATTTGTGAGGAGTTAAAAAAGAAAAGGCATGGGAGTGTGAATAAAAAGGAGTTTGGATCGTAGGATCATTTCTAAACGAACGAAAATAGATGTAAAAAAAAAAAGGCCTAACAAAAGCAAGGTGTAAAAAGAAAATTGAATGGTGTGGGCATTACAAATGAGGTGTATAAGTGTGAAGGTACTAAACAATACATAGGACTCTTCTTTTTTCCGTTTTCACTCTTTCTTGTTTGGTTTCTATTATTCTTTCTTTTACTTTTTTATTTTGTTCTTATCATTATTAAAAACCAGATTCCAATTTTAATATTTTTGTTTTTTAATTAATTTAATTTTTTTTCAATAAGCTTTTATTTTACCCTTTTTTATTTACTACCTCTTTATTTTTTCAAACAAATTTTATTCACCCCAACAAAATCAGGTGTTGATATCGTACTAAAAAAATTTATGAGTTCTCAGTTAAACATAAATTTCAATTTTTAAGTTGGTATTAGAATTTATTGTAGTAAAATTTATTGAATTTATCATATTATTCGTTGTTAATCTCTTTTTATTTTCATATTGTATAAATATCACCTTTCAAATCAATATTTTTAAACTGAGTTAAACTTAAAATTTATTTTTTAATATAACATCAAAATTTATTGTTCTTATCCCAGGGAGATATATTGAACCTTGGGTCTCCCACTATCGAACCCTCCCTGTATCCTCAATATTTAAACACATGTGTTAAAAATCATATATTAATTACAAATATAATTAAATTATAATATAAATAGATACAATTCTCAATATAAATATATATATATATATATATATATATATAAATCAATTTTATAATTTCGAGTTCACATTTTAAGACTTCATCCACATGAACATAATTTGTTTTGTTATAATTCAATTCTCCTATATTTTACTCCACATGCTATGCTTGTTCCTCCTCACACGCAATAGTAAAAGTTTCTTAATCAGACATTATACACAATAAAAAATATGAAAAAAAAAATACTTTACTGCATAATAATTCACTTCTCCAATTAATTTTAACTTACATATGAAATATTACAAAATTTGTAATTAATATCTCTTTATTATTAGAGTTGTGGCAGCCCAAGTGACAAAAGCAGTGCAACAACAGGGGCACTGAGAGTCCGAACCAACTACCTTTTCCCTAAGCCAAGAAAAAGAAAAAAAATAGAAAAACTTACTCGTTACACCGATTCCGATGCAACGGTAGCCACATTTCTAAAACTTTCCATTAACAACATAATAGAATATAAGTTCTTCATAACCCATTACTTAGTCCCACCCTCATCTTCATCCTCATCCTCATCCTCTTTCTCCTACTTAGGATCGGAACTTATCATTTTGACTGTGGCTTCTCCTCTTCAGAACTCAACCCCAAACCACCGGAAATTTTACCGTAAGCCCACTGAGCAAAAGACTCGGTCTTTTCACCGATAGTTTGGACGGCGGGAGTGGCGGCATCCACGGCGGGTGCGGTAACTTCCTTGGCAGATTCGGCGGCTGATGAGGCGGTGTCGCCGACAGCTTTGAACGTTGGGGCGGAGGCCTCCTTAGCGTCGTGTGCGCTGTCTTTGGCGCTTTCGAGCACATCGCCCCAAGTCGTTCCAATGCACACGGCGAGGCACACCACCACGACAACGAGCTTCAAGTTTTGGGTGTTCATGATGTTTTTGAAATTTATTGAAATGATTGTGTTTTATTCTTTGTCGGATTTTTACTATATGTTTTTACTAAGCACGTTATTAACGAGAGTGATTCAATTCGTTCTTATAACCACTTGTGACAACCTCAAACTCTGAAATATAGGTGGAGCAAAATACACAAAGGATTTCAACCACATATTATAATATGTTTGATGTTCTAAATCGAGATAATATACTAATTTATCTAACTGATTATCGTAATCCATCCAAATTCGTTTCAACTTCCAAGAAATTGTAGCCTGAAATTGTTCTACTTTTTTCTAAATTATTTAGTGGTATTAAACTCATGAGAGATTCAAAGTGAAATCCTAAAATTATACTACAGAATTTTTCCAAATAATGGAGTCTTCTTCTAAAGCAAATTCATGTTTTCTTTCTTCGACGCTAAAATAGCAAATACATCACTTCATCCGGTTTCCTTTGGCTCATAATTAAGCTATCCTATTTATTATTATTATTATTATTATTATCTACTTTTTTTATTATTATTATTATTATTATCTACTTTTATTATTATTATTATTATTATTATTATTATTATCTACTTTTTCTTTATCAAAACACAAATGATATAATATACTATTGTTATGAAATTAATCTATGTAATTGACTTACTAATAGTTATTCACGATTGCTTAATATTAAAGTTATTTAAATTGTTTGGATTAACTATATACAATATGGACTTTTCTTTTTGGTAGATACACAAAAAAGTTGTTCTCTATTTTCTCTTTTTTCATCTCTTCTTCTCTCTATTATTAGTTTTATTTTATAATATATTATCATCATGACCCTCCAACCAACTTAGCGCTAATGAAAACATTTACTCTTTTATTTGTGTCAATCCAATTTTTTTCTAATTTTTTTTCATTTACAATTATATCTTATATTCTTATTTATATTTTTAATTTTGTGATAAGAATTATTTGACTTTATCAATTTTCATCACTGTCCTATTATTATATTTTGATTATGATGATAATTATTATAATTATTATTTATATTTGATTATTTGTTTCCTAACATTTAAGATTGTTATATTAATTTTATAATTTCACACATGAATATGATTACTATTATTATTTTAGGTGTTAAATATAAACGTGTCAAATCTTGCAAAATTTTAATTTGTGGCCTTTGATACTCAGAGGAAGAATTATTTATATTGAATATTAGATGCTGAAATACATCTAGATGCATTGAGTCTTCTGAAATACATCTAGATGCATTAAAAAAAGGGTTAAATATGTTTTTAGTCCCATAACTTTCAGGAAATTTTGAAATTAGTCTATTTCTAAATTTTATATCAATTTAGTTCTTCATCTTTCAAAATATGTAAATTTAGTTCTTTTAATTAAATTTTGTTAAGTTTATTTGACATTTTAAACGCATTTCATAATAGTATTTGACTTAACATTAACGGTTTGTTCGCTTGAACGGATGACAACTATAAGTAGATTTGCGAAGACGGATTGAAAACAAATTTTATGTTCTTTTAATAGGATTTAAAGGGAAAAACAGAGACGGATTTGAAGGATGAATATCAAATTTCATCCCTTCAACTATGCATAGATTTGAAGAGATTTATACTGCTTTTACTTTTATAACCTTTTTTCGTTACATATATTATATATATTATTGTCATTAGTTATACATTATTATTTTATTAGATACAATAACATATAGTTATATGTATATATAATTTTAATTATTATTAATAATATATAATAATAAAAATATGTATAATATAATAATTAATAATAATTATATATATAATATAATTATTATTAATAATATATAATGATAATAGTTATTAATAATATATATAAATAATAATTAAAATTTAATATTTTTAACTTATTTAAAAGTTATTTAATTTTATTTTTATCATAAGGTTAATTAGGTAATTTTAAATTTTATCCATTATATTTATTTTTTTAATCTATCATATCACTCAAATCAC
>Ga0209589_1003991_pt1 | contig 25652 bp, 13 predicted proteins | sample CowpeawhiteBW_FD_187525 | JGI IMG/M metagenome (GOLD analysis project Ga0209589, IMG submission 187525) | Root nodule microbial communities of legume samples collected from California USA - Cow pea white BW (SPAdes) (version 2) | ecosystem: Host-associated > Plants > Roots > Nodule | place: USA...
GGTGTATGATCCGTAGCATGTTTTCCCGCACGTGCACTATCGGTTGTGGCCGATAGGTATGGCAGCAAGTCACCTTGAAGAAATCATCAGACGAGGTAGAACACGAATAAACGTATTGGGAATCGGATTATGGAAATAAAAATATAGGGCAATATGGAAAGTTAAGTTAAGTGCTGTTATGTGTATGTATACTGATTTATATATATATATATATATATATATATATGTTCATAGCTTTGTATATATATGTGATTTTTCTGCTAAGCTCACCCTATCTGCGTGTGCGTGGCGATGATCGTGTACGCGGTACACGGGAGCAGATGTTGGTGATGCAGGTGGCTCTGGTGCAGCCTAGTCGCAGAGAGGGGATTGACTTGGGGAACTTTTACTTGTATTACTTTGTTTTGGAAACATTTGTAAACCCGGATGAGTGACTTAATAACATTGTGGTTTTAATTATGTAATGGACGTTCTAAAATTTATCTGCTCATTTAATAAAGTTTTAAATTTTCCTGCGTTTTGGGAAAATGAGGTAGTATTAATCGCGCTGTTTTATTTATTCCATTTAATTATTTATAAATCCGTAATATCTTGACGGGATGTTACACCTTCATCCTTTCCTGTATTAGCTTGACCTTTTCAGTGGTCTGCCTCAGCAACTCGGGTCCCACTACCACTGACTCTCCATCTTGGTACCAGCACAAAGGAGTCTTGCACCTTCTGCCATAGAGAGCTTCGTACGGTGCCATGCCAATACTTGCATGGAAACTGTTATTGTAGGTAAACTCTACCAGAGGCAGGATCTCATCCCAAGCACCCAAATGATCAAGTATGCACGTCTGCAGGAGATCTTCTAGAGACAGGATTGTCCTCTCGGATTGCCCATCTGTCTGGGGGTGATAAGCTGAGCTCATAGCCAACTTGCTGCCTAAGGCGCTCTGCAAAGTCTGCCAGAAACGAGATGTGAATCGTGGGTCCCTATCTGAGACTATACTCGACGACATTCCATGCAACCTCACGATCTCACTGATATACAACTGAGCTAGCTTTAACATGGACATCCTCAAATTTACTACTAGGAAGTGGGCGCTCTTGGTTAAGCGATCCACTATAACCCAGATAGCATCATGGTTTCTCACAGTCCGTGGCAAGTGGGTAACAAGATCCATAACAATGCTATCCCACTTCCATTCTGGTATCTCCAATTGTTGCAACATCCCACCAGCTCTTTGATGCTCTGCTTTGGCCTTTTGACAGGTCAAGCATGATGATACAAATCGCGCAACGTCTTGTTTCATGCTCGACCACCAGAAAGATTCCCTCAGATCCTGATACATTTTAGTCATGTCAGGATGCATGCTAAAACGACTTTTGTGCCCTTCTTCGAGAATCATACTTTTCACTTCTGTGTCTTCAGGTATGCAAACTCTGCCCCTGAATCTCAATACTCCATCACCACTTATTACGAAATCCTTGGCTTTCTCGGTGCCAAGCAATTCCACCGTTTTCTGCAACTTGGGATCCGACAATTGTCTTTCCTTTATCAAACCAAGGAAATCATTAGACACCACTAGGTGGCTACATCTAATGACACCCTCTCCCAACACCACCTGTAACCGCAAATCCCTGAACTGTTCCACCAAGTCTAACTCCTTGACCATCATGTAAGATGCATGAACTGTTTTCCTGCTCAAGGCGTCTGCTACAACATTTGCCTTCCCTGGATGGTACAATAACTCGAAATCAAAGTCTTTTAAGAACTCCATCCACCGCCTCTGCCTCATATTTAATTCTTTCTGATCAAACAAGTATTTCAAGCTTTTATGGTCACTAAAAACCTGGAACTGTGCACCATATAAATAATGCCTTCAGATTTTTAGAGCAAACACTACTGCTGCAAGCTCCAAGTCGTGCGTGGGATAGTTCCTCTCATGATTCTTCAACTGCCTCGAAGCATATGCAACCACTCTCCTATCTTGCATCAGGACACATACCAAACCCTGGTGGGAGGCATCATAATAAACCTCAAAGGGTTTGTCGGTATCAGGGATTACTAGCACGAGGGCACTAGTCAGCTTCTGCTTTAGCTCTTGAAAGCTCTCTTCATAACAGTCGGTCCAAGCAAAAGGCTGATCCTTGCGAGTCAATTGAGTCAAGGGTGCTACAATCTTGGAGAACCCCTCAATAAATCTCCTGTAGTAGCCTGCCAACCCCACAAAGCTCTGAATCTCAGTTGCTGACTTAGGTCGCTCCCATTTCAACACAGCTTCCACTTTGGATGGATCCACAGATATGCCCTGAGCTGAAATCATGTGTCCCAAGAATTGGACTGTGGTCATCCAAAACTCGCACTTCAATAGTTTCGCATACAGTTGCTTTTCTCGCAGGATGCTCAAAACTGTCCTTAGGTGCTCTGTGTGCTCTTCATGAGTGCGGGAGTAGATTAAGATGCCATCGATGAAAACCACAACAAATTTGTCTAGAAACGGTCTGAAGATTCTGTTCATATAGTCCATGAATGAGGCAGGGGCGTTAGTCACACCAAAAGGCATCACTAGATACTCGTAATGCCCATATCTGGACCTGAAAGCGGTCTTTTGCACATCATCAGACTTGACTCGAATCTGATGGTATCCTGATCTCATATCTATCTTAGAAAACACCACAGTTCTGTGCAACTAATCCATTAAGTCGTCTATCCTTGGCAATGGATATTTGTTCTTAATGGTTAACTTGTTTAGTTGCCTGTAGTCTATGGAGAGTCTGGAACTACCGTCTTTCTTCTTGACCAACAACACTAGCGCTCCCCAAGGTGACACACTTGGTCTGATGAATTGTTTCTCTAGAAGTTCTTCGATCTGTTTCTTCAATTCCACCAATTCAGCAGGAGCCATTCTGTAAGGTGCTATTGATACTGGTCCTGCTCCCGGAACCATATCAATGGAGAACTCTATCTCCCTAGAAGGGGGTAATCCAGACACATCCTCTGGAAACACATTAGAGAAGTCTTTTACTACAGGTATCTCAAAAGTTTCGTCTCCCTTCTCAATAGACAGATGAGTCAGAATCAAGAAACAATGAGACCCTTCCTTGATCGCCTTATCCACCTGCTGTGAGGACACCAACTGATCCTCATCTCCCAAGCTAGGGAATGACACCACTTTCTCATTACAATCAATGAGAATACGATTGGCAGATAGCCAATCCATTCCCAAGATTACATCCAACCCTTCCAGGGGTAAACAGATAAGGTTTACCCTGTACTTGCGTCCTTCCACCTCGATCAAACACCTAGCACACACTATCGAGGTTCTGATCATCCCAGAAGCAGGCATGGACACCACCAGATCATACTGTAGTTCCCTCACCATAAGACTCAACTCTACCACTACCGATTCTGACACAAAGGAGTGTGTCGCTCCAGAATCATATACGACATGAAAATTCCTACTAGCAATCACACAAGACCCGATGATGAGGTTACCTACTCCAGTCGCTTCTGCACCCGTCATAGCGTACACTCTACCAACTGCCTGAGGTCTTGCACTTCCCTTGGTTTGTTGTGGCTGAGACTATGTCGGAGGCCTCAGCGCTACACCCCTACCATTGGGGCAGTCTTTGAAGAAGTGGCCCTCCTGGCCGCACTTGTGACATGTCTATCTGCCCCCAAGCTGAGGGCAAGAACTCCTCATGTGGGGCCCTCCACAATGATGACACTATGGCCTGTGAGACTGATGCTGATGAGACTGGGGTGAGAATCTCCTGGACCCCTGAGGATGGTTTCCTCCTATCATTCTGTATGCTCGTGGACCCAAATGGTCCTCCCACCTTCTGTTGAGGCCGCTGCTGAGCCTCAACTTCAGCCTTTAACTTCTCCATGACTCTGGCTTTCTCTACCAAAGCAGGGAACTCCGTGATAGAAAGTGGGGCCACCATAAGTTTAAGATCGCCCCTCAGGGTATGAAATCTTCCTAAGTGTGTGAACTTCTCCGCATATTCCGAGACCGACATGCTTCCTTGCATCAGCTACAAGAACTCAACCTCTTTTGCATATCTCACACTATCGGGGAAATATTCAGCATAAAACTTCTTCTTGAATAGATCCCAAGTAACCGTTTCCCTGCTGTCTTCCAACATCATCTTCATGCTGGACCACTAGTGCACGACCTCCCTAGCAAGAAGATACTCTGTGTAGGCCAGTCTGTTCTCCGCAGGGCATCTCTTCGCATCATAGATCCGTTCCATATCCCGCATCCACTGATCTGCTCCATCCGGGCTAGTCTTGCCATCAAAACGGGATGGGTGATGCTGTAGAAAATCTTCCAAACTCCACTCTTGCACTCGGGGTGGTGGAGCTTGGGAAGAACCGGTTACTGAACGATTTTCTCCTATCTGGCGTAAGGCTTCTAAATGCCTCTGTTGAGTTGTCTCTACTGCTAGCCTAGTAGACTCCATCTGTTGCAAGGCTAGGTTATGTTGATTCACCATGGTAGCACTCTGTTGCTGCATGGCTACAATCATCGCTTCGATTGCTCCCACCAGATGAGGATTATCTGGGTTTGGAACAGGAGGAGGAGGGGGTCTAGGTGCCATGGCTCTGACCACATAAAGAGAGAATCCTCAGTTTGACTAGCAGATATTACAACCATACTAAGGGCATTATGGAGAACACGCAACAGAAACTAAGCAGGCTCACACCCACAGATTCTAAAGGAACTTGACTCTAATACCAAAATGTAACATCCCATTTAATAGCCTTTTACTACTAAAAAAAATATCATATCATGATAACCCAAAGCAGATAGTAAGAGAGGAGGTTTAACTATGAGTATAATACCAATACAGTCATCCAAAGGAATTTAACTATACCTAACTAGTTATATTACAACTAATACTAGTAAAAAGGGTTTTACAAAACGCCAAAATTCAACAGAACAAAAGGTAGCAACTACTACTATATGACTGCAACCACAGATCAACTCCTATCACGGAGAGGAGTATCTTCGCCTGCACTGGTGTCTGCTCACACCAAAAGGCGATCATAGCAAAAGAAAAGGAAAAATACAGAGGAAACAAACATATGCAAGAAAGGGTAAGCTAACTTAATTGAGAGAAATCATGCATTTTGATAATAAGCATAAATCAGAACTCATCACATCCATCATAACTAATTAGGCTCTCATGATACAGTATAATACCCACAACTCTAGACTCAATATCCGGATGATGTAAGGGACATTGGAGCTCTTGGTGGCTTGCACCTGTAACGGTTCCCAAACTTTGCAGAGTATGGACACATGGGGTTATCACCCGACCGCTCACAGGGTAAGTCCCCTTTGCGTCTAAGACTTGATCAAGTCTAAAGACTAGGACCTCCTGCTACTCCTCACGACATAATCCATTATGCTCTATCTGAGCGTGAATGATTATTGGAGTTTCAGGATACCAACCAATTTAGGAGTCCTCATGTTCTTACACAATAACTTACCCTCTAGAATTTCCCTTGAATTCTAGTGCTACCACACCTTCCGAAAATCTGTTTTCATTCAATTCTACTATAGATTCTACTAATCACAGGAATTCAAGCATAGTACATCAGACATCACAATATTTTATTCATGGTAACTTTCAATAATCTAAAACAGAGGAAAAACCAAAATTTTGCAGAAGGACTCGCTCTCAAGCTAGAGGATTTCGCTTGGGCGGGAGGGTCATCCTCGCTTAGGCGGGTCACTCTCGCCTGAACGAGACTCAAACAATGGGCAACTCTAAAACTGGGCGAGTTCTCGCTCAGGCTAGACTGTTTCGCCTAGACGAGAGCGTCTCTCTCGCTCAGACGAGACCTCGCGTAGTTCTAGGGGGTAAATTCCTAACGTTTTCACTCAGGCGAGAGCTACTCGCCTAGGCGAAAATACCAGGGTCCCAATCTGTTTCAACATGCAGCAGCACCAAATTCTTGCACAAATCACTCATACATTCAATCATACCGATCAAACATTCATTCAGCCCTAAATCATGAACTTTCAAACCATTATAAAGTCTTCTATGCAAAAATTTGAGAAAATTGGCTAGCTTCCCTTACCTTATGAAATCCCCAAGAAGCAAAGCGTTTTCAACCAAGGAATCCCTCAATCACACAACCTAGGAAGCTGGAAAGTATAAATTTAGAGTGAGAATAGGACTTCATTTAGGACTTTAAAGAAGGAGATGATCCATCGTTCGAATTTGCGGAGAAAAGAGAAAGACTTGAAGTGAACTTACAAGAATGGAAGGGGAGAACAACTTGAGTGAGAAATTCAGTTCCAGATTCAGTGTTGCTGGCTGCAACAAGAAGAGAGGGTGGATCAGAATGAGAATTTACAGTAAATTGGTTGGAGAGGGTTGGAAAATTCTGAAGGTAGATGCAGAGAGTGAGCATTTAGGAGAGCATAGCTTCTGTGTGTAGTCAGTGGACCGAAGAGAAAAGGAAATAAAAGGGATTTATATCTAACGTAGATAATATGATAACTAATTATTTTAGTCTCCAGTTGATTTTGATGTAGTGTATATTTTTGTACTGTGTATCATCATGACGAATGAAAAATTACTTAATACGTATGTTATCATGTTAATTATTTTAATTCTTTACTCGTTCTTTGAATTATATTGTTTATCTTTCATTGTTTTACATAAGCATGACCTTTAAAATCTTTTAATTCTAATACTTTTATTTTATGATATTTAGATCTAAATTTTATTTGTGTTTATTTACTTCTTTGGAATCATTTTATCTAATTTAATCATCTACTTTTACACCATTTACAATTCTTCAAGTTATTTTCGTACATTTCATTTCCATTCGGTACTTACATTTACTTAAATTTACATACATGATTTATTATTGATATTATTATTATTATTATTATTATTATTATTATTATTTTATTCCAATTAATCGTTATCATTTTGTATAATTACTATAGTTTTTCTATTAAAACTTATTTTCTCTAATTTCTAAAGTTTTTATTATCATAATAAAAAAATGAACAGAAAATGGTCAAATTTGAAATTATGATAGTAATGAATATAAGCTTTAACCTTATAATAATGAATTAAGCAGTGGGGTTGATTCTATTTTATTAAATCAATTTATCAAATCTCATAGAAAGACTATTATAGAAGTTAAAGGTTACACAATATTATTAGTATTATCTAAAAACGAAAATTACAGTCATTCGTTTTTGGTTAAAATATTGAAAATAAATTGACAAGCTCAAAACAATTGATATTTCTGGTGGGATTGTATTATTTATTTTAAGCACATATTTGATTAATATTACATATATGGTATTGTTTTTGAAAAAGATTGTGTAGTGGTAGAATAATTCCAAACATGACTTCATGTTCAAAATAATATTGAGCAAAATAATAATAATGTGATTAGTGCATAAGAAATGTGAATTGCTACTAATACCAATACCAAGGTCAATCTTTAGGAGTAAGTCATGTATTAACCAATATAGATTCAATTACGACAACTAAGATTAAACATATTCGGTTAATTATTAGAAGTAAGGATTCAAATCAAAGGAATCAAAACAATAAATTATCATAATTTTAAACCCTTTAGTTCAAACTATCAGTAATAGTTTTAGACTACTCTCAATGTCAAATTATTCAAATTGAGAATGTTTTGACAATTTCTCGAAGATGAAAATACAAATTTGGATTCTCATGTGAAAAATAATATCAATGGGAAAAAAAATAGGAATTACAATTATTATTTATTTTAAAGAGGATAAGATGTCTATAGAGGAATAATACAAAATAAATGAGAAAAATAATATTTCCAAAGAAATAGTAATAACTTATTAAAGTTTGACATAAATTGTGTTGTCAAGAAGGTTTTGAATTAACATAGAGTGTAGTTAGGTCATTTCAATCAATATTTCATCATATCTTGTTTCCTTGACTTTATTCTAGGAACTAAGTTACTGAAAGGTTGTAAAACCCCAAATTTACTAAAATTTCTAAACAATTAGGAGAATCTACAGTTAAACATGTGAAGATGTGATCCTAAAAAGTGATTAAAAATGTATTATTTTGTTTTAGCTTAACCCAAGTTGTTTGGATAGAAGAATATGCTTGTTAATCTATTATATGCTTTATTTGAATATAAGGTTAGGGAACAGAAATTGTTGTCTAATCCTTTCCCACCACACTCTCTGTATATGGGGAACTTAAATTCTCATTTTGATAATATTGAAAGGTTTCTTTAGAGAATTCTTATATTAGGTTTGTCATTATACTCGTGCATAATTTATTATCTAAAATTGAAGGTGAGATAATTATGTTGTATAAGTTTTTACTTTATCATGTATAATTATACTGCTATTTAAATATTTTAATTTAAAATTTTATTTTAATTATGTCACGATAATTTTTTCTATATTTTAAAAACAAAAAAAATCCCCGTCACACCTGGGTATAATACTAGTGTTACATACAAGAAAATTGTATGTTTTTGTTTCTCTTTGTTGGGTGACATGAGCAGATCTTAAAATGTTTTTGTTAGGTGCAATTTTGTGAAAAAAAGAAGAAGAAGACATTTTAAAAGAATATAAAATACAGTTGAATTTGGAACGAGACACAGAGTAGAACAAAATGTTATATCTCATATATTTACAGTGAAAACATGATCTTCGGTTCCGAGCCAACAAAATGCAAATGAGAAGCACAGAAGTCAAGAATTTTTTCCTGCAAAATAAGAGTTGCAAACATCATGTTCACTTCCTTCAGCAAGTAATGAAATCACGCATTGAATGAGAGTAGTGCAAGTATCTTCCGATGACAAGTTCAGAACTCTAGCCTTATGCACATAATTAACTACTTTGTCTCAAACTAATTGCTTTAAGAGGACATCATCTGCTACGTCAAGCACTTCTCATTCTCCATCTTAAACTGTTTCAGCACGATGAATTCATCTTAAAGAAACCAAACTTTCAGATGTCATTCTCACAGCCTTAGCTCACATGTCCAGAGGAATAAAAATCTTTGGGATGATATCAGAATTGGCCAAGAAGGAAAAATAAAAATTGGAACCAGATGTGCGATCAGTTTAGGACAGTTGATAATAATTAGTTTTACATAAGGCATGAGTTCATAGATGGGAAACCTCTACTCGCTGTCTATAAGTTGGTAATCTATATTTCACACTTCGCACATCATGAGAAAACAAAGTAGAGGCACTTCTCATGATTATGGTTTCGACCTTCTCTCGGTTGGGAATCCAAGTATGAATCTAAGTCCCATATTGAATAAAAATAAAAAAGTTAAGTACTATATAAGGATGAAGACCCATATATCTATTGTCTTAAGGTTTTTTATTAGAGGTGATGTCAATCCCTTATGTGTAGGTTTGACTCATGTCTCGCTGGTGAAGATTTTTCCAGTAATCCTCCCTCAAGAGACCCATCAACAGGACGACTTTCAGACTCGTCTAAGCTGATGGTCGGTCACCACACGAATCTTTGGATTTGATATCATTGATGGGTCTTTCAAGTAAAGATTACTAGGAAGAGTCAGCACCAATGAGATATGAGTCCAACCCATACATCACCACACGAATCTTTGGATTTGATATCATTGATGGGTCTTTCAAGTAAAGATCACTGGAAAGAGTCAGCACCAATGAAATATGAGTCCAACCCATACATAAGGGGATTGGCATCACCTCTAACACTAATCCTTAAGGCAATTTTGATGACAAAAGTTTCCTAACATTGCCATATAAAATCACACAACGTGAATTTAAGAGCCGTTCACCAGTTTTGTTAGATTCTCATTACCGGCAAACTGCCTGTGTTTTGATTGACCAATTACTTAAAATTTGTCCCATCCACTGACATGTTTGAAATTTTTTTGGGGGAGGTAGCTAAGCTAATGTTCTTTTGGGGCATCTTCAACCTAGAATTGAATCACAGCCAGGAAGCTTTGCCTGTACCTTTTGGCTGCTATCTCCTTCATTCAAGGTCAAAGACCTCCTTTCTAACACACAAAAAGAATTCATATTTTACAGGATGGGCTTAATTGCTTGAAGACACTAAGTTAGAATTCAAAGGAATTTCTGATATTCCTAAACCAAATAATGCGTTAACCATGTCATGTTTGGAGGGATAGCCCAGGAATTTGAGCATTCAGAGTCAAACCACAAATTCGTTTATGAAATTGAAATCAGCAACTCAATCTAGCTAGCAAAAGGTGGAGGAATGCACAAAATCCTATGAAAACACGAGGAAGAAATTTTACTATGAAATGAAGATAAGCATAACAAAAATAAATAAATAAATGCAACAAACTTGATTAGATATGAAGGTGAAAAATGAGAGAAAACAATTCATACAAGAGAAATATTAGGTAAAAGTGGAGAGATTATGTTTACTTTCCAAAACAAAACAATACCTTTATGAGAGCGGAACAACTGGTTATGGAATGCTTGCATACTTCTACAAGCTGAAGAAGTAATCAAAGACAAGTTCTTTTTCGAGTCAAAGAAGTCAATTCCCTTGATTGATAAATGCCTTTTCCTAAATTCAAACAATTTTCCACTGGCTTCTCTTTGCAAGTCAGAGATACAAGGTAAATTTCTCATCCAGCTAACCCCTGCAATATTAAAATAAGTTGTATCTAATCTGCATGAGTTTAAGAATGAAGACTCTGCATGTGTTTAAGAATGAAGGCTTGGAAGTCCAAAATTCTCACAGCACATGAACTTTGTATCCACTGTTTGAGAAAGACAGTTCCTGATGACCCCAAAATGCATACAAAAACTGACCTAACTTGTATAAGTGACACTTTAAGATAGCAATCAATGGCTTCACTTAGTGACAGAGATTTACCATTATAAGGAGCTACACAGACAAAGTGAGCAGGGAGGCCAACTCCAACACCAGCAAAAGTGATGCCTACATTGAATCCAATGCCACAGCCAGCTCCAACATAGCCTATCACTTCAGGGCCAAACCCAGGACCCCATCCAACACCACAACCAACGCCCACACCCATTCCCCAAAACGCTCCATGAGTTGGATGAACAGGGTTCCATCTTTCGTACCTTCTAAACAATCCTTTTATAATCATTAGGACCTGAGAACATTGATAAATAAGAAATATCTCAGAAAACAAAAAGTTTGTTGAAGCGCTAAACCTGCATTCATCTCGCAAATCATAATGAAAATGTATCATGACATGAGTCAGCATAAATGGATGGAGGAAAGAATCATTAGATATTTGACACAGCCAGTTATCTATAGTGACCTAACAAAATGTCATTAAACTGTATTACAATCATCAGCAGTGTGTTTCTAAACTACCCAACAGACTAGAACTTGCCTTTTCGACTTAAGAGCCTGAAACATATATCTGTTGTGCAGTAACAACAGCCTCTTAAAACCATTTTGTGCCACCACCAAAATTCTTAGTATAGAACACATATTGATTAGGTTGACAAATAGTAAGAGAGAACCAGTAATTAGGGAATGTATAAGACAGTACAGTGGATAACGGCAATTATAGAAAAGAGCTTTACAAGGCCACCTCGAAGTTTGCAATGGACGCTAGAAGCATCATAATTCTTCTACATATTTAAAGAAGGATCATAAACTCATAATTCATAATTAATTCTTGGATGGTAATCCACAGTGGTTTCCAATCTCAATGCCAAGTATAAACACCCTCATCACATCCAATAAGCCAAACTTCATCTTTCTTGGATATCTATCCGTGTATATCTACTATCCCACCCTCATTACCATAACCAAAACTAACAAGAGATGACAGGTTTCATGGTTGCTCATACATACATAAATACGTATAAAGAAATCTCAAAAATTAAACAAAAAAAAAAAATCAGTGAAGCCTACAATATGAGATTTGGTATTCTTCCATTCAGCCACCATTCCTATAAAAGCAAAGAATCGAAACAGATTGCTGAACGCTCAGCAGGGTAAAGAGTAAGCAAACAGTGTGATTCACAAACTACGAGAATGCGCCGAACACGATTTTCCAAGTGTTTAACGGCGAAACCAAAGGAAGAGGGGAACGGAACCTGAAAGTTGGGAGAAGAACCATAGAAGATTCTGGATAATAGGGCGAATCCAAATTTGACAGTTGGCGAAGAGAAAGAAACAAAGAGAACAAGCACTAACAGGATAAGAAAGTAGCAAAAAGCACTTAGTGATTACACTACATTACATTACCTAAATTCTGGTTTGAATCAGTGAAGTGAAGACAATAACACAGTTATGGTGTTTTCTTATCTTATTGGAACAAACTTATAAGATATAAATATAAATACTGTTTGCCCAAATAAATAAGTAAAATATATATATATATATATATATATATATATATATATATATATATATATATATATATATGTAGTTTATGTTTAATAAATATAATAATTTAAAAATGTTTCCTCGAAAGTTTTTTCATAAAAACAGATTGTGTAGAACTGGAAACAGGATAAGAAAAATTTCAACAAAGGTAATTACAGTTCAGTTTGAGAAAGAAGTTTGAGCATGAACTTCATTCTTTGCTAGTGAGAGAGAATATGCATGCTGAAAAAGTCATTTAAAAACAAAATAATGTTTAATATCTAGAAAATTTTTCTCATATTAATCTTATTATTCTCTACATCTTGTTAATTATTGGTTTATTTAAAAACATTTGAATTAAATTAAATTGATTTGTATAAAAAGTTTAAAATAATTGAACTAAATCGTTATATTATTGGTCTTATTTTGTCACAATCAGTTTGGGTCAGTGTGGATTCAGAAGAATTCATAGTTGACTCCATCCATAAACAAAAATTACAAAATAAAAAATCAACTTATATTTTTTTTTCCTTTATTTTGTTACATTTTGTCTATGTTTATTTATTTTTTCCAAAAATAGACCACTAACTCTCCCTTAGTTTTGTAGTTCTAGACCCTATAATTGGCTTGAAAGCTTCCATGTGATTTTGGGCCACGCTATGAGATCTATATCATCCTTCATTTCAGATTTTACTTTCTGCACCACCATAATTACTAACTGTATCTATAAAATTTTATGAATTTTGGACTACCTTTTCAAAAAATCCTCCAAAACAAGTTTTTTTGGACAGTTTTAAAAAACAAACTTTCTAAAATATGAGATATTTTATAGAACAAACTTTCTAGAATCCTACATAAACATTCATCTTCTCTTTTTAGATTGGACAATCCAAAAACACTATGGATTGAGCAATTTAGAACTTTTCCAGATTAATCAATCCGATAGGGAAAATAAAGAAGCTACGTTTTGCTATATAATTTCCATTTTGCTCTCTGTCTCTCTCTTTGTGTTGTTTACTTGTGGTGCAGGTAGTATTCATGGGGGTGCAGGGAGAAAACACCGTTATTTTTTTATACCAAGAATTCACAGTTATGGATAATCAAAGACCAAAAGTTCATTCATCTAAACTTCATTGCAGAAAAAAAAAATATTGCTACAAATCATCAAAAATAAAACCTCAGTCTTCGGCTTTAGCTTCCTTTTATTCATCCATGAAAAAATAGATTCACTCAAATGAACCATGAATATTGTTTCGGGTACAGGACCAAACACCTATTTCCAACACTTAAATCACTTTTAACTTCTTTTATCTGATGTTCTCCTTTGTTGTTTCGTCCTTTCTCGTGTTCGATTTTTTCCTTTCCACTCGGTTGGTTGAACAATCGGAGTACCTGTCTAAAAGGCTTTGATGTTTAAGTCAGTTTAAGTTCGATCGGGATTAATGTTGTAATAAATGTGAGTAAAAGTCCTCACCAACTTACCTAGGACTCCTATTTATAGTTTTTTGTATGAGCCTCTAATTAGGGTTTTCTTAATCATGGCATGACCCAATTATTTTTTAAACTTGATTACTGATTTGTATTACTTTAATTTACTTTTGACTTACTAATTTAGTTTTGGTGTGTCCACCAACCGGAGAACTGTGCGTCCTGGCGGTTGTCTTCATGGATGTAGAGACAAAGTTCAACTGGAATGAATGCGGAGACCGTGCGGTCGCGAACTCCCTTAAAGTACTTCGGAGAGATTGTCACATCAACAACTCAAGAAAAGGTCTGCATGTAGCGGGCGGCCTGCGACCGATTGTACTTGGGCCGTCCGATTGCTGACGCTAGGCCATACATTACAAATATGTTGATGAATTTCTCAGAAAGCCCTTATCCATGTAAAAGTCCTAATACACGAATAAGATTCTGCAAATTTTAGACCGTATCTTCTTCCTCCAATATAAAGGGGGTGCAAAACTTAATCTTGGATGTGGCCCAATGAAAGAAACTTATGATCTTAATCACATTGCACCAAAAGTTAGCTTTTTGTGTAAGAAGTAGAATTTATGAAGGGATTGGTAGCCAATGAGTAAACATTGAAGAGGTTAACACGTGCAAATTTATGGCTATATTAAATGGCTAATGTCTTTAAGTTTCATAGAGTAGGGTACCCAATAAAAAAAAGGAAATTACAAGTACATGAACAAAATATTCGGCATTTGAACATAGCCTTTGCAGCAATTCCGTTTCTTCTCTTTAAACAGATTGGTACATGAACAATTCAAATCTTGTTCCTCCAAAGACAACCAATGGAACAAACAAAATAAAGTGGCTTATCTAATGTTTTCCTCTTTGTTCAAAGAACAATTCAAGCACACATTTTTTTTTTCTTTCTTTCTTTCTTTTCATCATTTTCACCCTTTCCTCACATTCCCATCATCATCATCATCATCATCACTAAATCAAATGAAGCTGAATATTCACTTTACCCTTATTTCGATTTCATTCACTTCCCTTCCCCACATGTGACATAAATCAAGAAACAGTTTTTCTGAAAGCTGGATCCACCCCATCTAACTAAACCTTTTCTTTTTTATTTTTTGCTCAAACCCATCATAACCTTAATCATATTCATCTTCCCTTTTCAACCTTATTCTCATTTTGCCCCAAATCAGATTCCAATCTCATGTTTCTAATTCAAGTGTTTAGCCGTTAATTAGTAGAGTGTTCCCTTGAGCACAAGCAAACCCCCCACAGCACTTTACTTGCTTTGGTAACGTTACTTTTCAAGGGTAAGAATTAACCAAGGTGAGATTCTAGGTTTAAATTCCCATCATGCACCAAAATGAGAGAGAAATGAACTGATTTTATGATAAACAGTATTTGCACAAGATAGCCCACTTGTGTCTCTTCTTTTAACATGGGTAAATAATAGTTTTATTTATTCTGGAGCAAGAAATCAAAAGAGAACAACCTAATAACCAAAGTAATCAAACACCAAACATTGGAAACAGGGAAAGAAACACTTGGGGATTGAGATTATGGAGATCTACCTTGGGAGAGGACTGCTGAATGGGGAGCTTTATGATCACTTTTCAAACCACATATAATATATATATATATAGATATGATAATGGCCTTGTGCTCACTTATTCACTTCAGAAAAAAGAAAACAGAACATTCCTAACGTTAAAAGTGGTCTAAACTACGCCATGCTTTCATGTCTTTTGATTTTACCTTTTCTGCAGATTTTTGAATTTCATGAGCTCAGCCTGAACGAATAAGGCTTTCAAAGCTAAAAGACTTGTGCTTAAAAAAATATATCAGGTGAAATTTTTGGAAAGGCATGTGTCAAATGGAATTGGTAACAGAGACATTAGAAGCATAAGAAAACAAAACTGGTATGGGAAAACATTGAAGGGACTTGATAAAAAGAAATTTATATTGACCCTTTTACCAAATAATTAACAACTGTGTTCGCTTGGACTGAGTATAGGCTTTTGTTGTGTAACAATTGTTGTGTTTTCTCTTTTATACATAGATTGAAGATAAAGAGGAGTGAAAAAAAAAATAACAAAGATGTGATTAAAGTGTCGGATATTTTTTGAATTCTCTTGAAAACGAAAAACCCCAGTTGAGAAGGAATGGCTTTGGACCTTGACTATGCTTTTCTTACTTAACAAGATCTAGTGAGAACATATCTTTAGGTAAAGCATGGCCCCAGATTGTGACACGTGGAGTTTCCATTTTCAGATAGGTAAAAAGAGAGAGAGAGAGAGAGAGAGTTTTGCAGTGGTGGCAGTGTGAGAGAGAAAGAGGGATTGTGTTATAATTTTTGTAGTGTGGTTTTGTTGTCCCTCCATTCCAAGCATTCTTTGCTTAAAGAGAGTTTAGTCCAGGGAATAAAGCCAAGAACCAAAAACAGTAGAATGGGTTAAAGTTAAAGCACATCATCACTTGTTTTGTTTCTTCACAATGCCAAGGCACAAAATTCTGACACCGACCATAGCCAGTCACACACTCTCTTCAAAACTTTTCCTCTGCTCTTCACACTGCTCACAGTACAATTTGAACACTGCATCTGGGTTACACTCTCTCTCTCTCTCTCAATCACTTTTACTCCTTCAGTCAGATAAAACAATGAAAACACAGTAACAAAAACTCTACCACAAAAAAACCTACACTTACCAAAGACCAAACCACTTTTACTTCTTTGACAAAACTTTTTCTAGTTATGCTCCACGTTTCTTCTTTTCCCATTTAAACATTTTACTTATTGGTCACCAAAACTTTTACTTGGTTTTTAGAACTTGCATTTTTTTCAGTCGTGTTGTAACTATATATTTCACTCGTGCAACTTCTTTGGACCATATAGATATATATATATATATATATACATACGTATATGTACATACGTTTGAGTAAGGTAAGGTAACCTTGTGGGGTTGTTACTTTTGTTGGGTTTTCCATTGTTTTAGAAACGGATAGGTACGTAGAAACAAGTGACTGAGCAAAGACAGCAGAGTTTGGTGGAATTGTAGTTCAGGAAACCAGCATGTCTTTAATGAAATGCCTTATTTTCTGCAGACTATTTCCAAACAGTGCAGCCACTTTTGCCACTCCTAATTAAGATGCTTTCTTTTATGGCTAATTCATTCATTCATTTCATCTTCATTGTGTGTGAAGTTTGGATTTTATCAGTGAATTCACATCTATCTAAGTGAAAAAAACAAGCTTCAATTATTGATCTAAGATATGAAATCGTTTTCGTTTGAATTCTATTATAAAGTTAAGAACATGACAAGGAACTAAAAACATGTTATATTGATCTTCATTTTTGTCAATGAAGATATTACTGGAAATGTGTAAAAAGGGACTTCTAACCCTACTATAAATATTCACTAATATAAAAAAAAGGCATTTTTTATTCTGTTTCAAAAATAGGCACTGTTTGAAAGTAATATTAATACTATACCTGTTTATACGGTTTAAAAAATTAAAATTTATTCAAATTTTACATAATGTTTATTTCAATAATATATTAAATGAATTTAATATTTTATATACTAGAAGTTTTAAAAATGTTGAATTACAAAATTTTGATTAATAATTTTACAATTAAAAGTTTACAACTGGTTGTTTTTTATTTGATTTTTTTTAGATTAAAAAGAGAACATTGAAAATCTAAGAGAACACCGTGTTGGATTGATTTTTGGTTCTTAGTTTGTGTCAAAAATAGCTATTATGTTTTGTTAACACCAGTGGAGAAAGTATTAAAAAAAATCGATTCAAAATGTGGTGACATTTTTAAAATTATTTGTATAACTATAAGTTTGGATTCTATAAATAATCGAAACCTATTCTTCTATGAAGGGTTAAATGTTTAGAAAAGTTACTTCCTTGTCACAACACTGCACCGTTGTCGAACCTTCTCCATTGTAACTGAAATTGTTGGTCTTCTCTCCATGCATAATCTTTCTCCATTGCTATTGTTGTTCGCTACAAAGTATCTTCACTAGTGTAGGAAAATATTTTAGCTGCAATTATTTTTGACATTGAGATTAGATTGCTGAATCGAGGCATATACAGGCGAGGTAAAAAAAACTAGTCCTTTGGCATCGGTTATGAACCGAATAAAATTTCACATTATGCTTTAGTTCTCCTAATAACTGAAGCCAAATACCTTTAAAAATTGAATAAAATTTTAAATCAGAACTGAGGCTGAATACCCTTAAAAATTAAGTTTTATTTTAAATCAAAAAGATTATTTGGCCTCAATTTTGGTAATAACCAAAGCCAAATACCCTTTCTGATTTAAAATTTTATGGTATTTTTAAAGGCATTAGGCTTCAGTTATTACTAAAACCGAGACCAAATGTTCTCCTTTATATATCGGTTTTGGTCTTAATCGAGACATAAAATATGTGTTTCTTTTTAAGAAAATTACTTGCTTTTGCTTCTTCCTACATATTAACCTGCACAAAATACTAGAAAATCATCCTAGAAACAAAACATTATACTTATCAAACCAAAATAAGCTAGAATACTTAATGGATTATCATTACAACATGTTATCTTTAAACAAATAAATATACTAAATATTATTATACATTTGTATAATATATTTTGCACAAGCTAATTGGTGCAGAAGTCTTAAATTTATGCAGAAAAGACAATAACTTTAATTAGTATATAAAAAGACAATGTTGCATATAAGTATTTGATTTAATGCAATTATCAACTACAATCAAATATGCATATGAAGATTAATACAAAACACGCTTGACAAATATTCATGAATTTTAAGGTAAGTATATTAAAACATATGTCCATTAATAAACTATTAAAAAGTGATTAATCTTCTTAAATTGTCCAAACGAACAATTCAAGATAGAATACATTTAAATTATTAATATTATGTCTTTTAAATTTATTTTTTAGAAAATACAATTTCTTAAAAAAAACTTAGAGACAATAACTAATTTTTGCATTTAATCTCAAACGGGAAACTAAGGCTAACTCCATGCAATAACAATCTCAAATAAAACAAAATAATTATAGACTCATGGAGGCTATGGGGTTCGCGAAGTGGGTTTCGTGAAGGAACGAAGGAGAACGATGATGGTTCAATGGTGAACGAAGGTCATGACAGTGGTTCAGTGGTGGTTTGCAGTGGAGAATGACGGAGAAACTAAGAAAATGCATAAATGAATAACGACACACCTTTCAAACTTTCACGAAAAATTAACCTAGGCATTGTGTTTTGGTTATTAGGAAAACCAAAGGATACAAGGCTTTCGGTAACAGTTTATCAAATAATTGAAGCCTAAAAGCTTCTCTCGATGAAAATTTTGAAAATTTAACCAACTTTTAGGCCTTAGTTATATGCAAACCAAAGGATATAGAGTCATTATGTCACAATTTTGTGGGAACCGAGACCATTTAGCATATAAAATAATTAATAAATAAGTAGCAGTTTTGTAAATTTAACAAACTTATAGGCCCTAGTTCTTATATAACTGAGGCATAAAACATTTTATGGTTTGGTTTCTTAGAAACTGAGACCTAAATGTTTGCGCTCAAGTTAAAAAAAAATTGCAAATAGAGGAAATTTCTAAAAAATTGAGAGCTAGTAGGCTTGAGTTTGTTAGGAGCCCAAGTAGGAAGGTCCTTATGCTTTGGTAAAGTCATTATGCCTCAATCTTGTGGGAACTGAGGCCATTTAACATATAACATTATTAATAAATAAGTAGGAGTTTTGTAAATTTAATGAACTTATAGGCCTTAGTTCTTATATAACCGAAGCATAAAACATTTTGTGCTTTGGTTTCTTAGAAATCAAGACCTAAACGTTTGTGCTCAGGTTAAAAAAATGAAAATAGAGGAAATTTGTAAAAAATTGAGAGCTATTCACTAGAGCAGGTTCGAGATTCTACTTCGCATTATATGTTTCAGTTTTTGTGGAACTGAAGCATATAACGAGGTGGTGGCACTTTTGAAAAGTTCACCAACTTTTTTGTCTTGGTTCACAAATAACTAGGGCCAAATGTCCTTATATGCTTCGTTTATTTTAAATTGAAGCCGAAAACTTGTTAACTATTTCAAATTTTCCACTGGCAGAATTATACTTGGCCTCGATTAAGAGGGGAGTCAGTGCCAAAAAAAAGGGTTTTACTTCGGTTAAAAATTGAACCAAGGTCATAAGTTTAATTTAGGTTTCAAAAATCGTGAACGCCACTGTTCTTTTTCTTCCTCGTTCGTTCTTCTCCAAAATCGCTACAGAACCACTGTGTTGCTCCTGTTCCGGCGCGTCACTTGCCACTATTCTGGCCACTTCTGCTTCGTGTGGGGTTAATTCCTCCTCTATTTTTTTCGCGTTTTACATTTTTTTGTTGTGATGTAGGTGCATTTTGGCATGGTTAACAATGGCGTTGCTGCAAAGTTTTGTCCAATACTGCAGTGATGGGTTAACGCTTTTTGTTGCAGGTAATGTAGCTGGTGCTCTGTCTTCATGTTGGTGATGTGATTCGGGTGTGACTTTTGGTTATTGGTGGACGCAGACGAAGTGTTAAGGTTGAACGTTGCTTAGGTTGTTATGCGTCAAGGTGTGACAACATCACGGTGGATAAACTTGCCTAGGGTTAGAGGGGAAGAAGAGGTTGTATGGCTTCGATTGTTAGTTGAACCGAAGTAGAATGTGCAGTTTATTGCTTCGATTGGGAACCGAAGCCAAAAATTGACACTTTTTTGCTTTGCCTGAATATGTCTCGGTTCTTGAACAACAACAGAATGACAAAAATTACCGCAACCAAAACCTTTTCCTGCACTGGTGATTGTGCTTTAGTTCGTTAGGAGCCGAAGCAGAGAGGTCCTTATGCTTCGGTTAATTGAGGAACTGAAGCATTCACTAAAATTGAAAAATTGTCACTATGTCCTTATATGCTTCGTTTCCACTAGAACCAAAACATATAAGGGGATTTTGTTCTAGTTCTCGTCTCTTCTCCATTTTAATTCTTGGTCACCATGAACCATCTCTTCTTACTTGGAGGTTTATTTTCCTTTTTCTCGCATTTGTTTTGGTCTTTTTAATGTTTGTTCGCAATGAGGACATACATATAACTCGTTTTGGTATTTGTCACAGGTTTATCAAGGTCGTGACTTGCTCCATTAATTGTTAATGCCTTGGTGCATTACTCTCACCTTCTCCTTCCATTGTTCAGACATTGCTCATTGTATATTCCATTGTTTAAAGCACATTCCCTTTTCTGCATTTAAATAATTTTAACTGATGTCAAATTTTAATTCTTGGTCACCATGAACCATCTCTTCTTACTTAGAGGTTTATTTTCCTTTTTCTTGCATTTATTTTGGTCTGTTTAATGTTTGTTCGCAATGAAGACATACATAATGACTCGTTTTGGTCTTTGTCACAGGTTCATCAAGGTCGTGACTTGCTCCATTAATTATTTGTACCTTGATTCATTACTCTCATCTTCTCCTTCCATTGTTCTTGCTCATTGTATATTCCATTGTTTGAAGCACGCTCTCATTAACTGATGTCAAGTTTTTTTCTATATTAGGGCAAATTTTCTCTTTACTTATTCTTTAAAAATATTTAATTTTTTATCAATCAATTCTCTTAAAAATTATTTCTTCAAGGATTATTTGATTAGGTAAGAATTAAACATGATCAAATTAAGATATGGTAAATACTAATGGAAGAAGGAAATGATTGAAAAGAAAATTAAAAGTTTAAATTTTAAAATATATTATATATTTAAAATTTTAATGTAATTAAGCAATATATCTTTTAATCATATATCATTTAAGAGATGGATTTCTCTCAACGTGTAAAATATATATATATATATATATATATATATATATATATATATATATATATATATATATATATATATATATATATTATGAATCAAATTATAATCAACATTTTTAAGAAAATTGATCTATTAACCACCATTACCATATTTGTTCATTTAAAATAATGGAAGATATAATCATTCTCATAAATGCATATCCTATTAAATTTAAGTGCAATGGAAAGTAATGATGCTTGAAGTATGCAATGTTATCTAGTGTAGCCCGATAAGGTTTTCATTTTCTACCAGCAATATTTGAACTTGCTATTTATAGATAAAAAGAGGATTTGTGTAAAGTAAGAAAAATAAAATAGAAAGAGATTGAATTATGAACAAAGGTACATCAAAAGAGTACATCATATGCATGTGTTGAGGATACACATCTTCACATCACCAATCACACTTTGATACAACGTTAAACAGAAGTCTTGGATGAAAATCAGTTAAGACATAAAACAACGTACATTGTCTATCAGATCAAATGTATTTTATGAATGACAATTTAATGTGTGAATTAAGACATAAAAGAGCGTTAATGAGAATTTAATCTTAACAGTGTTAAGATAAAAACGAAAATGCGCATTGGAAAATGATGTGTTGCGAAACTTGCATTATTCTGGTTGACCCACCATTTGGTGTACTATTGGGCACAAAGATGCATTAATGGGTTAGCCTAAAGCCCCTTATTGAACGCACTATGTTGCTAATTGTGGAAGGGTGAGTGAGAGTGAGTGAGACAGAAGCAGAACTATGGCACACCCATGCATGCAAGTTCCACCATAACCCAACCTAATCATCTCTCTGTTCCACAACAAACCTATCATCTTGAACCCACCATGTTTCCCTTTCGTACATACCATAACTCACTGCACCTCCTTCACTCTGCACCCTGCCTCTCCACGCCATACTCCATCAAACCCTTTTCCCATCTTCAACCAACCTTTCTCCCAATTGCACCTTCTCTCTATATACATTATTCATCTACTATGTAGCATAGATACAGACACGAACACAGACACGAACACAAACACAAAACATACATAGACACACTTCATCACATGTAGTCTTTAAAATATAGGACATAAGATACAAATCTTCATGTTAGGTCAATTTGTATTTACATCCTTAAAATCATTTATAAACAAGATTAATCAAATATAATAATTTAAACAAATTATCACTTAACATTAAAAAAGAAAAGAAAAAAAGAAAAAGACAAGTAACAGTGTTGTAATTCAAAATAAAACTCCATAAACAAGGTTAAATGATGACATATCTTTCTCGTAACTTTCTAATAACATATCTCTTTAAATATTTATATTAATAAGGTTTAATTAGTCGAATAGTACCACTTTCTTTTATTCGGATATGTCAGTTTGATATTCGCTTTTAACAAAGTATCAATTGAGTCTCAACTTTTGAAAAAAATGCTTCAATTAGGTCATTTTCTGTTAACGGTATTGATATTTAAAATGACTTACAAAATTAAGTATGATATTTATCTTAAAATTTAGTGGTAAAATTCATGAATAAAGTTAACGATTTAAATAATTTTGATCTGAAAATGACCTAATTGAGACATAGACATTTTTTAAAAGTTAGAACTAGATTGATACATTTTTAAAAGTGAGCAGTAAAGTGATATCATCCGACTAATTAAACCTATTAATAATTGTGTGTGTATATAATGATTGACCATTACAAATAATTGTATTTTAAGTAAAACTTTACTCTAGTTATAAAGAACTAATTAAACATAACTTTAACTAAATATAAATTAATATAAAACTTTTTCATTTGTATTTATTGTCTCACGTCTCATTTGATTAATTTAATATCTCTTTTAACTAACATTGAAATATATATTTTAAATATTGCTTTAAAATACAATCATTTATACATCATATTTGAGAATAATAACAGAATAAATATGTTACATTGTAACACTTTTTTCTTTCCTCTATTTCTTAAAACACTAAGTTTAACAAAGAGTTTTACGAATTTTCTATAAGCTAAAGTCAACCCCTATTTACTTTTCAAATATTTTACAAAAACTTAATACTTATAATATGATATTTTATTATTATTTATTATTAATTTGTAATTTAGTTAAAGATTCAATGGTTTTTAATTTTAAATTATTTATTTATGATTTTTTGTTATTTTTATATAATACTTCATTATCATTTTCTTTAAACTATTTTATCTTATTTATATATTTTTTACAAACTTTGATTACGATATTTAAAGTGTGAATTAACGTATCAATCTTCTTTTGGTATATTCTTTTGGCATAAATCTGAATTCTTTGAATGTATAATGGCGTGGTTTATATCAATCTCTTTTTCATTACAACCTAAAATTCTATTTTTAATGTTTATAGAAGTGTCACTGATGACATATCAAATTCTAATAGAAATAATTGCTTACACGTTATGAACTTTAATAACCCAAATCTAATGATAAGGATAATATTGTATAACTTGAGGAATTGTGTGCAAATACTTGTCGTATTTGAATCTTCATCCAATCCGAACATGATTGCACTTTGAAAAAATTACTCTATGAAAAGAATAACGAGTCTATCAATATTCATTTATTTCCTCTTTACCAGTATCATGGGATTCCTTAAAGTTTTAGATCTCAGAAGATATTATAGTTTCATGTATTAGTAACACATTTATTGTTTATTAATGTTATATCTTCATAATATTTTCCTTTAAAGTAAATTACAAAAGTTGCATTATTTTAAATTAAAAATAAAATAACATAGCATAAGATTATACTTAAAATAATATTTTTTATGATTTTTACTTTTTTGAACATCAATGACTTTTAAAGTAATTATTATTATTAATTATAAAAAACTTAATAAACTCCAACCATTTAACCATTTGAATATTACGATATCTGTTACTCTTTTTTAAGCTCTATATTAAGATTAAAAAACAAATCTCTCAATACTTAAAAGAATATAGAAACTATAAATATAATAAAAACTTCAAGGATCAATACAAAATATTATAAAAAGATCACAGGAAATAAAAAGTATAACCTTTACATACAAAATTTAAACTTAAAAATTAAATATTGAGGATGACGTACATTCAATAAAGAAATTTTAAAATGAAAAAATAAACATTGATAAAAAGATCATTAGAAATAAAAAGTATAACCTTTACATACAAAATTTAAACTTAAAAATTAAAGATTGATGATGACGTACGTCTCAAGAAAGAAATTTAAAATAAAAAATTAAGTAAAATAAAAATAAATTGTAAATTAGTGTAGAAATATAAAAGATAATTGTTTTTTCTTCTCATCAATGTTATTAGTTTTGTTTGGCAGAAAATTTTATATTTAATGATAAATAAAATATTCTATTTATATTAAAAACATTAATAAATCTATATTGCCATAGAAAATTTTGAAATGAAAATAGTTTCAGATTTAATGCAATTGAGATTTTTTTTAGAAATGAGAGAATTATCAAATTGGTTCTTGAAAGCCATCATAGTGTTTATATGCAAGAAAATGAATTTTGGAACAATAATACACTTTTCATGTACTATTCATGTACTAAGCCAAGAACGTATTCTTCTTTGGAGAGTTTTTTATGTTATTAACATATTCAAATATATTTTAACATTGTTACACATATCTTTTTTTTAATTTACACGGGAAAGCACTTAACTGGACGCTTTAAATACTCATTCATGGGTGTCCAATTTGCTAGAAAAAAAAAAGAAATCTTTGCATTAAAATAAATTAAAACTATTACACATTTTGGATAGAGATGGCAAATAAACCCGTCCCCGTTTTGACGGGGAATCCCCGCATTGACTGGGTATGGGTATGGGTATGGGGAATCCCCGACTTTTTCAGTTGGGTATGGGGATGGGTATGGGGATGTACATATACCCGCCATAAT
>Ga0209589_1003994_pt1 | contig 25648 bp, 11 predicted proteins | sample CowpeawhiteBW_FD_187525 | JGI IMG/M metagenome (GOLD analysis project Ga0209589, IMG submission 187525) | Root nodule microbial communities of legume samples collected from California USA - Cow pea white BW (SPAdes) (version 2) | ecosystem: Host-associated > Plants > Roots > Nodule | place: USA...
TATTTTGTATTTATTTTAGTACAATTCAAGAGTTTACAGTTTTCTCATATAGGGTAGACATGTATCACTTAGCATGTTTATGCATTTAATGTAACTAGTTATATTTTCATTATAACTATTTTTTTATTTCATTAATAAATGTCTAGTTTGTATAGAAATAATTAGTGGCTTAAACAAAAGTTAACAATCAAAACATTTAAATGCAACCTTCCTTTTTCAATCACAAATTAAATTATTAAACGCGTTTTAATTAGTATTTGGCATGTGTCGTACAAAATAAATTTTAGTTTCGTATAACTATAGTTTATGATAAATAAATATTTTTTAGTCTATGAATTATATTTTTAATTTATAGTAAATAGTTTATATTATTATACAAATTTTTTTAACTTAATGATAATTTCTTAAAAATTATTAGTTTAGAATAAATATGAGACATAGAGCTTGAAAGAGAAAACAGTTAAAAAATATGTTTATAAATAGAGATAAAAGAAATATTAGAAACAAATTTTTAGGATAATGGTTGGGTATTTGAAAGTGTGGAGCAGGTCATTGTCTGTATCGAATCGTGTATTTTTATTTGTAATGCAGGAGGTTAAGATTGCTTTAGGCTTATAATAGTCCTTAAATTTATTTTAACTAAACAATAAATACATCTTTAACTTAATTAATACAATTTATTAACATTTACAACTAAATAAAAAGTAATATAACATTAAAACTAACAAATGCATTTAAAAAATCTTGGATATTATGGAAGGAAAATTATATTATGATTCTCATTATGATTCTTATTTTTTTGATTTTTATTTTTTATTTTCTGACTCTCATTATGATTAATTAGACCTATACTAAATCACATCAAAGATTAAAGATTAAAGGATGAAAATACAAAAAATAAGAGTCATGATATCATTGTTCATTATCAAATAATCAATGTGTAGAAGAATCGAAGAATGTGCCTTAATAAAAAGGAAAGTAACTCATAAAAGTGTCCCCGTTTAATAATTAAGATTCATACTTATAATACAATATTGAATTCAAATTTACGAAATGCAGAACTCATTTACAATGAATTTGTAATTTCATTTTAACTTGACTTAAATAAAAGGGAAAAGTAAAAATTCATATTAAGCTTTAATAACCTTTGTATTTTATTAGAATTAAATTGAAATATTTAATTATATGTAATATGAAGTTCAGTGGAGTTGTTGTATAAAGTTAAGTAAAAAAAAAACGAAAAGTTGCCATACACATTGTTAAATTACTATAGTTGAATTTAAAAAGTTTAATTATGATTTCAATCTTATAAATTTTAGAACTTTCAATTTTTTCTCTATTAAATTTTTGTGGTAAATTCATAAAATTTCAAATTTTTTTAATTGAGTACCTACTGGTATATTTTTTTTCTATTATCAATCTGACGTGACAATTTACATTATCACTCTGTTTAAATATCATTGCATAATGTATCATTGTAAACTAGAAGATTTTTTAAGGATTTGTTGCTGTATTTACCTAACATTATAAATTTATAAAATATAAACCTAAAATTTTTTGAAATATAAATTATAAATTTAGAAGATTACAAAAATTGTAAAAATATAAATTCATAAAATAATAAAATCATAAATTTTGAAAATCATAAAATTATAAATTTTGAAAATCATAAAATTATATATTTTATATTTTATATTTCATAATTTTATAATTTTATAATTTATATATTTTTAATTTTTTAATTTTGTATTTTATAAATTTATAATTTTTATTAGCTTTAAGAATAATTTTAGGTAACAATGATGTATTATGTGACGATTTTTAATCGGAGTAGAAGATAACTATCAGAGTCACATGGGTAACAAAAAGATCTCTAATTGCAGGGCCTCAAGTGAAAAGTTTAGAATTTTATAGAACTTGATAGACCACAACAATTTAATAGGGACACAACTAAAAGTTACCAAATTTATTATGCATCCAAAACATAATTAAGCCTTGAATTTAATTTTGAAATGATTTTTCCCTTTATAATTTAGAATTATACCATATTTATTCTAAAGGGTAAAATAGTAATAAAATACCTTTATTTATTAAAAGAAAAATTTTAATTTATTATACCCATCACACCATACACAAACTTTTATCTCAAATATACTTAAATTACACAATATATCCCTTGATCTAAACAATAATACAATCATTTCTCTGTCTCTTCAAATCAACTCCCTAATCCAAATACATCATAATGTTGTGTTTGGATTCGAAAAAGTATAGTTAATGTGAAAAGAAAAGTGAATCATAATGTTGTGTTTGGATTCGAAAGAGTACCGTTGATGTGTGAAAAGAAAAGTGAATGTCAACATTGTTTAGATAAACTAATTTAGAGTGCTAATTTAGAGTGATTTGTAAGCGTTGATTTGTGAATAACCCTTCTAAAAAATCACATGAAAAATACGAAGAAATGAAGAGAAACTCAGACACAAAAATAGTCATTTAACCCTTTAGTTGTGAACCATGAAATCTATAAATAAATTTTCGAATGAAAGTTAAAAATTAAAAAGAAAGTCCATAATAAATTTTGAAAATAAACCGAATTGATTTACTCCCCTCACAAAATCAACTATCAACTATTATTTACACCAAATCGATTTAATTATATAAATAGAAAAATGAATCGATTCGATAAATATAAATATAAATATGTGATCTGGGTAAAAAAATATAACTATTTATAGATATATTGTTATAGACAATAATAATATATGAAAAAAAAATAATAGTAACTTTTGTCAATACTAATTTAAACACAGTTAAACTGCTAAACTTTGATTATTTTTTATGCGAACATTCAATTACCAATCGGTTTTGAAAACTTGGATAGTTCTCTACTGTGCTCATAGAAAATATTGGACGAATTAGGAAAAAATGATACACAAAAAACCCGTTAATTCAATATAAAAAAGAACGTAACAGTAAACAATGTGAATGAGTCTGTTATCTAAATTATACCAAGCTATTAAAAATACTTCATAAAAAATGAGGCATTATTTGGCTTTCGCTTTCATTTTGTTAGCAAGTAGGCGTTGGTAATGGGACCAGAACCACTTGCCCTAACCAACATGACATTCCCATAAAATTTCCTATTATTTTGGAGACCTACTTTCTAAAAATGGTATCATATCACAAACTCAAATTTGCAGAAACTAGAAAGCTACTAACTTCACAAAAAAAATATGGTACATTCCAGATATTAACATCCAGGCCAAGCTTTGGAATTAGGCAAGAAGTGGTAGGAGAAGAATGAAGAGTGATCAATGAGTGTTACAACAAATTATGAACAGCAGTTACCAGAAACCTCTTCCCATTTCTTCCTATCCATATGCGTGCCCTTTGTCCCCATCCCTCACCACTATTTTTTTTTTTTTCTGAGTTACGTACCGGTTTGGGAAGAGAGACATCTTTATATGACATGAAGCAATGCATATCAAAGTCCGAGTTACCTTTGGGAGGTATCCCAATCAAACCTGGGCTGTGAATATACCTCATAATCAATGGGCCTACTATCAACAACGTGGTCAACTGTTTGAATGCCCTCCAAAAGTGTTGGTTGTATACTATCATTACTTGAAGGCAGTAATTTATACATGACTAATAACCCAAGAGTGAAGATAGCTTGCAACTTTGTGGAGTCCCCTCGAGCTGAGAAGAATAGGAGCATGGCAAGTAGGAATAGATCAACACAGAAACGCATGATGCATATTACAGTATCCATTAATCTACCATCATTGCCGGCAGGGAAGCCACGAACTCGATAGACAAACAGAAAATTGTACTTGTCAACCACATATCTATACCCAAAATATACAGCACCAACAGGGACCACAAGGGGATTAAATGAGCAATATACCAGAGTCAGGGCAAAAATTGTCAAATTAAAGGCATAATACTGTGCAAAATCAAATGTCTGTTTGGGAGCAGGTGAGCTTCCAGTAATTGGATAAACAAAAAGATCTTGTCCCTCAACATTATCCCCATTGGCAATGTCATAAGCATTGTCGTGCATTAGTGGTCTCTGAAGACTACTATCTATGTCCTGATGTTCTAACGGGTATTCTTCACTTTGTTCTGGCACCAATTGAAGCATGTCATTCTTCCGAAACTTCTGAAGGTTTCTTTTAATCCAAGGAATGGGTGCCAACAGATCATAAGAAATCCCCAAGAAAGTGCTTGTAATCAGAAATGCAAGCGAGGAAAGGCATGACTTGGACAGAAAAGATGCACTCATATACTGCTCGATCCTCTTGCAGTCTTCTCCATCCAAATAGCAACGACCCATCTTCAAGATGGTACTCTCTAACGACGATTCCACCAAACCCCTCAAGAGAATGAGATTCACAAGGAAGAAGCAAACCATCTTCAACAGTGCAGCCCTTTGTTCCCCAGACACTGTCAAATGCCGTTCAAACTTCGAGAGATACGAAAGAGCAGAAGGGATCACTATGTACATGCTAACAAATATGATCACGTTGGGTAAAAACTGAAATATAATACTTGCTAGCCAGCTAGAGCTTTGCACCCAAGCCAACCACAGCTGCGCATTATCCATAGCTTCAGCATTGATAATCCTCCCAGCACTCTTCGCAGCAGTGATCACCGCTAGGGGTGAGCTGAAGAACAAAAGCATTAACAACAAACAGGTGTTCACAAACACCCGCCGCAACTTCAGCGACATCCTCGGCGTCCCCATGTTCTTCCAGTAAATGTCAGTGGCCAAGGGTGCCCTCTCAACCTTCCACTGGTTCCGCCGCAACCGCAATTCCATAACAGAAAAGAACTTTCCAATTCTCCTCCTCTTCTCATTCTGAAAATCCTGAACAGCCTTATTAGCAGTATACACATCCCTGAACATAACAAACGCAACACCAGCACCAGGAGCACGCCCTTCTTTATAATCAGCCAACTCACTCTCCAACTCAGCCCTCAGCTCCTGCAACTTTCTCAACCTCTCCTCATCACTATAACCAAACCTCCCCATAAAATCAACACAAAAACCCTTCAACCATTTCCAACAACAAACCATCGAACCCCACAATCCGGTTTCGGAAACACCACCGTCACGCTCATCGTCCGGCAAAAGCCGAGAGTCCATCCTGGCCACCAGCCACGAAATCTCATCCCTCACACGCAACAATTCATTGGCTAAATCATCTAAAGCACACAAGTCCATTGGGGCAATAACCTTATAAACCTTCCCCGGATACCTATACTGAAAATACTCGTGCAACACTACCCTGTCAGCGGCTATAATTTTCGGCAAACCCTGAACCATAATAGTGAATATTGCAGTGGAATTCGAGGTAGGATCACTCAAATTACCGTATCCGTCCCTGAACCTCGTAATCCTCAACCGCTCCTCGGTGGCCGAAATCCCGAAGTGAACCAAAAACACCACGACAACGGCGAAAAGGAAGTGAATCCAGAGAAGAGAGGAGCCCTTCTCTATGTTCGTGATCGTGGTTCTGGAGAAGCCGTCGTCGATGACGGCGGTGCCAGCGGAGAGGTTGAGCGGGAGGAGGACGGTGACAGCGAGCACAGCGAGAGAGAGGAGGAGGGCGCAGCTGCCGCCCTCGATGAGAAGGAACTGCGCGGCGTCAGCGCCGCAGTGGCGGGCGATTTCGCGGCCGGTGGCGTGCCAGACGGCGAGGAGCTTGGAGGCGAGGGCGGCGGGCCCCGGTATGCGGCGGTGGTCGCTGCGTAGCTTGACGAAGAGGAAGATCAGGAGGCAGCACGCGGAGCCGATCGCCGAGATGTTTAGGAGGTAGTCGATGTTGCCGTACCAGGTGCCGAAAGGGTCGCCGTCATCGCCGGAGGATGACGGCGGCAGAGGGAGGGGGTCTCCTCCCATCGGAAATCAGAGTTCGAGGAATCTAAATTCGGTAGGGTTTTGCTGGGAAATGAGTATAATTGAGAATGGATTATCTTGGTGTTGCGCTTAAGGAAGGGATCGAATGGAGAGTGCTTAAAGCTTTGGGTTTGGTCAGGGTTAGGGTTCAGAGGAAAATTGACGGGAAACAAGAGAAGGAAACGGGAAGAAGATGGCCACGCATGAAACTTTCCGTTTTCTTCACTATTTTTACTTTATGATCTTCTGTTTTTGTTGTTTATAATGTTAGATCCACCTTACAAGAGGATACGCAATTTTTATTATTGGTTAAATCATCATATTTTCTTTTATCTTTTAGAACTGATTTGTGTTAGTTTTATTTTATCTTTTTAAAAAAGTTTAATTTAATTTTGAAATATTCTCATCACACGTATGAAATTTTATCTCTACATTTTTTTTGTATAACATTGACTTATTTATTATTAAAATTTATTATATGTTTTCTTTATTAATATGTATATTTGTTTTATAAAAATCCATGTTTATGAAAGACATTTAAAGATACTTTACTTAACAAAAAAGTTAATTACGTCACTACGCTTCATAACCTAATTCCTGATTCCCAGGAATCACATTTACTAGATGAATATGAAAAGATAATAGGTACTTTTTTTTTTCTCACTAAAAATCTCTTCACTCAAAGATCACTTTATAATATAATAGATCCTAAATGAATATGAAAATATTCTCTGGTTCTAATTTATTTTAAATTCAAATTAAAAAATCTTTTTGACGGTCACGAAAGAAAATTTTGTATATTAAATATTTCACATGTAATTATAATATTTTATTATTAGCATCTCTTATACAACTCTCTCTCTATATATATATGATATGTATAGAAGTTATGAAAGAAATAAATACAAAAAATATTCTACGGCTTAGTTTTTCTAGATCACATTTATTAATATTTTGATGAGACATATGTCTTTATTCCAACAACAGAACCGTCCCACACTTTCATCTAGTTTATAACATTTTCTACTATTATTTAATGTATTTAATAATTAAAAAACTTTTTATTGTAATTTATAACATTTATTGACACGTCATTTAAAATATATTTTTAAAACGTCAGCTTCTATTTTTTTTTGTTATTTTGTGTTATAAAATTTATTAATTTTCTCCTTGATTTTTTTAAAATAAAGTAAGCAATGTATTTATTTGATTTCTTTTCTTTCACCAATTCCATTTTCTTATATTATACTATTTAATGTAATTGTCATATTATTTATTAATTAAGTGATATATGATAATTGGTGAAGAAATAAATATTGATTGTTTGTAGCAGTGAGATTTGAATATGGTGTATTTGCAAAGGTAAAAGTCAGCATAAACTTAATGATGTGATTAATTGGTTTTTGGTGATGATGGGTAATTAAATTGGCTTAAAGAAAAAGCAGAAGTAAATGAAAAAAATGGGGAGAAATTGACGGGTGTGTAATATTCACAAAATTCAGGGAGAGTTAGTTGGTGTGGATTACCCTTTTTCTTCGGTGTGTGTCGAGAAAGAGCAGAGTAGATAATAGAAGAAAGAAAGAAAAGGAAAGTGTTTTGAGTTTGAGGTCACTCATCATCCTTCACTCACTCCCACCACCGATCACTCATCATTAAGCCCTTTTCCCCTTTCAATTATCCCAACCTTTCTCCTTTCTCTATCCTCTATTCTACATCATCACCACCCCAAACCAGAAAACGCGTCAACTCACCACAAAACCCTATCACCACACACTTCGCTTTCTTCGATCTGTAGATCTATCGTTCTTGCATCACATAACCGTTCCTCTCTTCGCTCTGTAACCTAGTACTGCTCTTTCCGACAACTCTATGCTCTTCTTTTATTTTTTTATTTCTTTATTCACTTCTTTCTTCTTTATTGCTCAGTTATGTTTCTTGTATTTGTGTTTCCAGGGGGTTCCTGTGAAATTCAGCGGTTGAATTTCTCGGATTTTGATGTTTGGGTTTGAAATTCAGTGGTAGCCATAGCATAGATATATTATTATTGTTGTTGTTATTTGTTATTTTTAATATTATTTATATAACATAGGTGAGGCAGGGTTTGTGGGGGGTGGGATTGGAGCATCCGTTTGTGGATGTGAAGGAATTGGAGGTTGTTTTGGGGTGAAATGAGGGATGCTATCAAGGTTGATGGACTTTCTGACTGCCTGCTGGCGGCGAAGATCCTCCGACGGCAAGGGTTCCGAGGTTACGGGGCGGAAGGACGGGCTGCTGTGGTACAAGGATGCCGGGCAGCACTTGTTTGGTGAATACTCAATGGCTGTTGTTCAGGCCAACAACTTGCTTGAGGATCAGAGCCAGATTGAGTCTGGTCCTCTTAGCTTGCTTGAGACTGGCCCTTATGGTACCTTTGTTGGTGTGTATGATGGCCACGGTGGACCTGAGACATCGCGCTTCGTTTGTGATCATCTTTTCCAACATCTTAAACGTAATGGTTTTTAGTTTTTATGCTCACTCTCCATTTTTTAGTCAGATTCACAGGTGCTCAACGCCGTTGAATGTGTATCTCATCAGATTGTTGGATATAGCAGTTAGAATGTAGTTAAAGTGGTGATGTTGATGGCCCCATAAATTGATGTGATACATTTTCAATAGCATGAAGCAAGAATATTGTCTTGCTCTCGGAGCATCTATGAATTTCTGTTTGGACAAAACTTAGATAAAATGTTCTGTTGGTGGTGTTCTTGTTTTTCTCCAAATAGAATTAGAGGTTCACCTTGATAATATGCGTAATAAAAGTTTGCACTAAAAGGATTATGCAAATTTCGGAGGTGAAAATCTAATTTTAATTGGAGAACAGTAAAAGTGTGTATAAGTTTTGTCCTTTCAGTTCAAGTCATTACTCAATGTTGCTTGTGAACATTTGTGTTGACCTGTGCATATTTTTTAAGGATTTGCGTCCGAGCAGAAGTCCATGTCAGTGGAGGTTATTCGGAAGGCATACCAAGCCACCGAAGAAGGTTTTTTGTCAGTGGTTACCAAACAGTGGCCTATGAATCCCCAAATTGCTGCGGTGGGATCTTGTTGTTTGGTTGGTGTGATTTGTGGTGGTATCCTCTACATTGCTAACCTTGGTGATTCCCGTGCTGTGCTTGGGCGGGTTGTCAGAGCGACTGGGGAAGTTTTGGCCATCCAGCTTTCGTCTGAGCATAATGTGGGCATAGAATCTGTGAGACAGGAGATGCATTCTTTGCATCCTGATGACTCAAAAATTGTGGTTCTAAAGCACAACGTATGGCGGGTGAAGGGTCTCATACAGGTAAGTTTCACATGTGAATCTTGGTGATTAGTTTATTTTTATTTTTATTTTTATTTTATAAAACAAGGCAATCCACATCTTTCCCAAATTCTTCCATCCTTTTGTTTTTTAAATGAAAATTTAATTTATTGTCTGCGGTCTATTAAAAAACTGATGTGACTTATTAATAATACATTGCATTTTTCCTGTACCTTTTTAGATATGCATATCTAAATTGTGTCATCTGTGATTATGATGACTCTTTGTAAGTTTTTGGATTATGCAATATGTAGACTGACCCTTCACAGTTGGTCCTATTGCATAGGCTTTGCTGTCCTGTGTACGAGTTATGGTCTCATTTTTTAATAACATTTTAAGTCATTTTTCTTTGTTTTTTTAAAATGCATTTTTAATTTACAGATGAGATTGAAAAGTTGATTTACCTAAAGGCAAAACCCTAAATCATGTAATAACTGGAAAAATAGATTTTAATCTTTGGGTATAAGCATATCCTTTCATTAGTTAAATCATTTTTATTGAGGTATAAGCACTAATAATATATTTTCCTCTATGCGAATGAATCTATTTTTACTAGATTAGTTAGGATATTAAATTATTTATAAATTAAAGGTACGAGTAGTTTTTTTTTTCCTTTTTTGCTAGGACTTAAAAATGTTCTTGAAATTTTAACCAATTAAATGAGAGGTTGAAGTAATATGCTTTGTTTTAATCATAGTTTATATGGTAGCCATGTGCAGCCCATTCACTGGTATGAAGAATTGTCATAGTATTACAGTAGCTAAGAAATGAAAGCATCACCTATGATCTTCTTTTGGTAGAAATATTGCCTGTACACTTATATGTGTGTGTGTCTATATATATATATATATATATATATATATATATATATATATATATATATATATTATTTTAAAATATATTTTGTGTTACTGAGTTTTGTTATATTAGTATGTTCTTGGCAGGGCTTGTGCTACACGAACACTTCACTTAGGCTAGTAATATAATTAGGGATTGTTGATTCTCCCCGACCCCCTAATAAATTAATGCTACAAAACTTTAAAAAATCATCAAAATTTTGATAGAATTCTGCCAGTTTAAAAAAAAAAAAATCAATTTTATGGTTGTTGGATAAGATAAAGCAGGAGGGACCACTAACCTATCATGTCATATGAATATCAATTGGATATATACTTTTTTGTCTCTTCTTTTATATCAAACGAACCCCCTGTAATTTCAACTTGGTGTTAGAGTTCTATCATCCTCCTTGACCTGATATCATCACTATTCTGCTGCTGCCTGCTGTGTAGCTAGATTTGAAACAAGATTTCAACCCTTTTTTCAAATTCTTGCAAACGTTTTCGTTAAAAAATAAGCATTGTCTATATTAAGATCTAGTAGCCTTCAACAGCTCTCCTATAACAGCTCTCCTATCTAATATGTAATTACGCAATGAATGAATTTTCAATTCTATTGGTTGCAGTAATTTTAAGATGAGATGGGATAAAAGTAAGAATATACACTAGTTCACACTAATTTTCAATGTTTACAAAAAGAAACAATGACATCCAAATCTCTTGAGCTCTACGAGATGAGTTGATAACCCTCTTTGTAGAAGCTTGCTACGAGAACCTTGAGACACCCTATCTTGATAATTACAAAACCTTCAAAGATAAAAGCAAAAATTTAAGGTCAACTTCTGCTGATTTCTTGAATTTGTAACTGACAAGATTTAGCTACACGAGTTGGTGTTGATGACTTATTTATCTTGAGATGAAAGACTCCACAACACAATGATTACTAACTTGTTGATTCTGTAAACAAAAAAATTATCTCTCAAGTTTTGTCCTGAGTATCCTTGAAAAAAATTGTCTTGAAGTGAAGTCATGTCCTAAAAGGTAAATAAGATTATTTCAAATATTAATCAATTACTTTTCTGATTTAATCGATTATTAATCATTAAATTATTTCTCTCCTATTCTAGGTTTTTAACAAGGACAATTTAATGAATTGATATTAATCATTGAAACAAAATAAGATACTTGATTTAATATCTTAAAACTCAATTTAATTATTTAAACGAATCTTCTTAGCTTTTCGAAATGATAAAGAACAGATTAACATACTAAGACACAAAATGTGCTTGGTTCTGTTTAGGTGTTAAGAAGCTGTGATCACACTTCCAATTAATAGTTCTATCATGGGCAATTTATGACTAAACAAGATTGATGATCAAACCAACTCGTACTACAACAAATAGAAAACTAAACTAAGCCCAGGAATTTATCCTCATTGATTGGTGATCCATCAAATACTTGTCCACAAGTCTTGAATCAACACAAGTCTGACCTAGGAACACATTGGAAATATCCGTGAACAGAATAATCTCATTGCATAAAGTTGTGGAGAATGTAGTTATTGCTAAAATTCTAGAATCATACTGCAGTGCAATAAACAAAAATATAGCAAGTGAACGTTTCAAAAATACTTTTTATTTTTTTCTGTAGAAAAAAACTATCAACCTTCGAAATCTCTACAATAAATAAGCAGACGAAAGGCTGCCTATTTAGGGAATTCCGTGCAGTGTACAAACAGCTTACACCAAAGCTGCCTACCTGATCATGCAATTAAAATGCTACTTGTTTTCCTTTTCCTTTATAAAATTAAGCTACTTGATCTTTTAAGAGATTTCTGGAAAATGTGTTTGCCTATTTTCTTCTTATAAGGAGAAGAGCTAGACCAAACATTACCATATACTTATCATGTGTAATACAACTTAGTTATGAAATTTTTATGTTGCAGATTTCTAGATCCATTGGCGATGTATACCTAAAAAAGGCTGAATTCAACAAGGAACCACTGTATGCCAAGTTTCGTGTACGGGATGGTTTTAAGAGGCCAATTTTGAGCTCCGACCCATCAATTTCTGTTCATGAACTTCAATCGCATGATCAATTTCTCATATTTGCTTCTGATGGTCTTTGGGAACACCTTAGCAATCAAGATGCCGTTGATATAGTTCAAAACAACCCACACAATGTAAGATAAATGTACAATATGGTCGTTTCTATTTTGTTTTATGTTTTCATTCCTTAGTTACTGTGATTTTGTCCAGTCATAACTTACATGCCCCTAATTATTTCATTAAGTTTCAAATAGTTGATTCATGTACTCTGTTGGAGCATTTAGTGCTTGATTTTCTTACCATGGTTTCCATGCACTATTATGTCATCGCTGTTTTCATTTAGATTACGATCATGCCAACTTGCTCTCATGTAAATGCTACTGCTTGCAGTCTTGGATTTTAAAATCGATAGGATGCATTTTGTATATGAACAAAAGCTGCGACTTAAATTACTTACAATGCACAATTTTGAATGAAAGAGGATATCTTAAGAGATTCAAACACTTGATAGTAGAACCAAAGATTGAAAGATAGATGCTGGCATTACCTGGTTTATGTTTTGCAGGGAATTGCTCGAAGGCTCATCAAAGTTGCTTTGCAGGAAGCAGCTAAAAAGAGAGAAATGAGGTACTCTGATTTGAAAAAAATTGATCGTGGTGTCCGCAGGCATTTCCACGATGACATCACAGTTGTAGTTGTATTTCTTGACTCCAATCTTGTCAGCAGAGCCAGCTCAGTAAGAGGTCCTCCTTTATCGGTGAGAGGAGGTGGTGTTCCCCTTCCTTCTAGAACTTTGGCTCCCTGTGCTGCACCGATGGAAACTTAGTTCAGGTTGATGAAGCTGGCTGTATGATCTGTTATGCTTGTATGTAGTGTTGTATCCTTAGCAGACATTGAGCTCTGGTAACCACCAGATTGTATATCCAATTTAACAGAGATTGAAAAAACTTTCGCTCATTTAGTACAATGTAACAAGTGACTTGGGGTATGTAGCTTGCGTGAGTAAAGCGTCATGGAAGTAGAGTACCAAAGCCAAAGGTAACCTTCAATATTTGATCATTAAGAGGCAATCATGTTGCATCTCATATTTTTCTCATCCAATGGGGAGTGATTTCTGTAAGTTGTTCGTGCACTCCTTTGAATGCATAGTTAGTTTATCGCACTCAATGGGAAAACTAAATAAGTATCCAAAGTTCATATTGCTTGTTATCCTTATTTCTTTTGGGTTATGTCTGATACAAAAAGGATGGTGAATATGGATTTTGGATCTAGTTCTAGGTACGGAAGTGATGACTATGCTATCTTTGCAATTTTATATTCAAGTATCAAATGTTTCTGTAACATTATGAATGTGTATCTTTTATTTTTCATAATTTATAATGTTTTCTTATTATGATTTTCTATTATCGAATTTGATAATTGCATTAATCTTGACTTGAATTTAAGGTGAAGAATGCGTTGTATGATACGACGTAAGAGAAGTAAAAGAATATCTGGATAGAAAAATAAATTGGGCTCTTGTCGCAATCGTAAGTAAAGAGCTCTTAATAAGTGGTTAAGTATTCACAATTTAAGTTTTAAATAATAGTTAAATTACTTTGTAAAAAAAAAACATAACAATCAAATATTAAGTATTAAAAGGACATATATGTTAAAGGTTTATGTTATTAAACGATTAAGATCGAGAGTTAATGTAAAAAAAATAATAAATAAAAGTATTAAATATAAAAGATTTATGGTTGTAATGTTTTAAGTTACGGAGAGCCTCAAAGTATCTATACATAGCTAACATATTTCAAAATTTTCTATAATGCGCTGAATAAATAGTTTATAATATTTTTACAGATAAAAAATATTGCAAAATTTTTAGAAACACATAATGTTATTATAGAAAAGTTAAAATATCTGAACTTCTGCAAACGTCTAAAGTTGCAAAATTAGAAGTTGTCCGTCTCTTTAATTTCTTGTAGTTTTTAACATTTATTTTATTTATTAAAATTTTCTGGTAAGGTAACAGTGAGAGAGAAAAAGAACTATCAAATATATACATGTAAAAAGAGAGTTACTTCCACACCTCTGAACTGGATCCACCGATACATATAGACGTACGTTGACAACGAGATTTGAATGAACATCTCTGTGTTTACCAATTGGACCAATGATGAGACAATACAGGAAAAGAGTGATGAGTTTTTGTCATTCTGTTGAAGAAGTCTCGGTCTTTCGAAATTGTTGTTATGAATACAAAACCTGGTACCATTACATTCTATTCATGTCAATACTAATACTATTATTTTCTAGGCACCTTAAGTTAGTGCTCTTAAAGGAGAAACTATCCATATCAACATGGAATTTCTGAAATCCAACACCATCAATACTAACAAAGCTCTGTGAACAATCATTTGATTCAACTGATCCCCGAGTCTCAGACTTGGGAGATTGCTGGGATAAGCCAATTGGTGTAAAGAATCCCTTTGAAAACTGTTTGTTGCTGTTGAAGCTATCAGCTGAGCTGAGGGCTCGCTCAAGTTCTTGACACACCTGAGTCATTGTTGGGCGATGTTTTGGTTCTTCAACCACACATCTTAAACCAAGTTGCCCCATCTTCAGCATAACTTCCATATTGCAGGGTTCACTCTGACATAGTAGATTTGCATCTATGATTTCTTCAACACTTCCCTTTTCTATGCTTGGCCTTGCCTGCATCATGATGTACCAATCTGTTGTAATGAGTAATGAACTATGATGATACAATAATAACAAAACTTTGCATTGGAAGATTAAGGGCATTATGCATTGCTTGCTTACCCAGTCAATGATATGTTGATTGCTTTGTTTTTCAGTGGAATCCACCACAGGTCTAGCTGAAACAAGTTGCAAAAGTATGACACCAAAGCTATAAACATCACTGAATTTGGTCAAATGAAAGCTTGAACAATAGGCAGGGTCAAGGTACCCTGGTGTCCCTTTAATCTGGCTGCTCACATGTGACTGATCACCAGTTGGACCTGATTTTACTAACCCAAAATCCGAAACCTTAGCCTCAAAACCTTCCCCTAATAGGATGTTACTTGGTTTTATGTCACGGTGGATTATGCTTGGTTTCACACCTTCATGCAAATAAGCTATGCCTGTAAAAGGTACCAACAAAGCAATTCTTAGTTAATTCAAGGATTTCTTGTTAAATCAACTGGGGACTATTATTTATTTAAAGGATAAACCTCTTGCTGCTCCTATTGCTATTTTCACTCTTCGCCTCCAAGTTAAGCTCATTCTGCTTCCTACATAAAGCTAATATTCTTAGCCATGCATTTGTGGTTTCCGAATAAACAGTAGAAGCTTTTAATCAAATTTGGTCTATGTTTTAATTCTATCTGTCTTCTGTACTTCTGATACGATGTTCAAGTTAAGAAACACGTTAGAACTGAAAGAAAATCCTTGACTTTTGTGTTGTTTAAGAAGGATAAACAGAAAACTTACCCATGATGTACTCAAGCAGTGAACCGTTTGGAACATATTCATAGACCAGTATTTTGGCTCCATCTTGTTCTGACCAAGACATGATTGTTAGAAACATAGAGGTGACTAGAGAAAATACAAGACATTTTATCGTATTTGACACTTATGTTACATGATTTAATGCAGTATGGACAGTAAAGTAACCCAAAGTCCTTAATGACTTTTCAATTTAAAGACTAAATGACAGTATAAGAATAATGCTCCTTAACTTTCACCCCTTCATCTTGTATTCTAACTATTATTCTAACAATAATTAGGCCAAGTTAGCAAAAAATTGTGTGGGAATAACTCCCTCACAACACTGAGTACTGTCAAGGAATATAAACTACCAAAGCAATGTGCTTTTACCATAAATATCATCACGATGTTAAGAACATCAACTTTTACTACACAATCAAGAGGGAATTTTTGTCAGTCATAGTCACCTGGTTCTTCACAATATCCAACCAGACCAATAAGATTCCTGTGCCTAACTGCTGAAAGGAGCCTAACTTCTGCCATGAACAAAGAAATACTAGTCAAGAATAATAAATTGAATTTTCTTTTCTGGGGGAGTCATGGTTTTGAATTGCAGTTGTGGTTGCAGTTATCAAAATTGCAGATACATGATGTTGCATTATGATTGGAGACCAAAAAGGAGCAATATATTTGCGACCACGGTTACAACTTCAAAACCATGATGAGAGTTTTGATGAGAATTGACATGAGTTAAACAGGCAGAATTATCTTGAATGAGGCTAACCATTTCTGAATTCATCCACACTCGTGAATGATTCAAAATGAGCTCTCTTAATGGCTAGTGTTCCTTCTAACTCAAAGGTTCCTTTGTAGACATTTCCAAATGCACCAGAACCCAGCAAGCAATCTTGGCTAAAATTTGCTGTTGCTTTCTCTAGTTCCTTAAAATCAAAACACCTCAATGATATTGCATCATGTTCAAGGCTTTTATGTTCCCGTCCTGCAGCAACAATGTAAAAGCCTTCAAACACTTGGATTTGTTCACTACTTAAATTACTTGGATTTGTTAGTTTGTTCACTCACCTTTCAAAGTCTTACGTTGCTTAAGAAATGGAATGACCTTTTTCCTGAAGAGCCAGTAGAGTAAGGCCACTACCATTGCTGAGAAAATGCCTGCGATAAACTCCAGCGACATCTTACGAACAAATCTACTCCTGTTTCCCAAAGGTGGTTGTGAGAAAATTTCAGGTGGTGAAGTCTCTAGCAAACAGAGGTAAACATCAAAACTTGCAACCTTAATATTTATGTCTTTTGCTAGCTTCTAGTGGGACCCATCATGTAACATGTTACATAGGATATTGTTACATGTTCTTGTTTATTAAAGGGCACTCTCAATTCAGCTTACTTGGTCATATCTTGGGACGGCATATAAGCCAAGACATTTATCCATTGTACAATAATGAAGAACATATCATAAAACATATCCATTTTCAGCACTTCCGAACAGAGAGCAGAACAAATAAGCTATTATTTGCTACAAAAATGAGTGTAGCAGCTTGTTATTTTTTTAATAAGAAGCAACGTGGGATCATAAATACAATAGTATTGTAGTACTATTCAAGAATTAATATTGTGTTCTTTTGCATACTTTCATAGTTGAATAGAGTTGCCGGACAGACTTCAACGTAAGTGTCCCATGTTTTAAGGAGTGACCAGGTAAAGTTTGTTTGATAGCAATTTGCTAACGTCCTTTAGTGTTTGGTTTGGCCCGCATATTTCGCTCATTTGTTAGCTTAATTATTGCGATGGCGTGATCGATGTTATTATCATACTTTTGTTTTTGTGTTTTTGCAGTAACTGATCTTGTTTAAATTCTTTATTGAGTGATTACAAACCTACTACTATGATTAAGTATAAATGTATAAATAAGATTTGGCCTAATGAATTTGGGGAAAACCCCTGCCAGGAATAAAAATATTATAAACGCACCAAAAAAACCAATAATGTCAACATAGTATTGGTTTGTCCTTAATTAAAACATCCATGGATCTTGTATATTGGCCCCGTTTACTCTTTTTTGGATTAACTCTTTTTTCTATCCCATCTTCCAGAATTTGATTCCATTCCAGCCGGGTTAACCTTCCATAGATGGATTGATTTAGCCTCAATTAATTTGAGTCTAACTATATTCGTTATATACTTTGAATTTTGAAGGAGAAGCATATATATATATATATACATATATATATATATACATATATATATATATATATATATATATATATATATATATATATATATATATATATATATATATATATATATATATATACCGGCTAACACTAAGTACAGGTACTATTACTATTTAGATTTTAGATTTTCAACTTGATCAAAATATTTATATTTATATTTAAATCTTAATCTATATTTGTATCTGAATATAAAAAAAATCCAAACTAATTTTTTTTAAAAAGTAGATTTGGATCAAAATATGATCCAATTATTTGTATTAAAATAAATACAGATTGGTTAAAAATTCAATTTATCATCATACCTACGTATGTCCTTCCATGTCTCATCTTTTCCAGTTTGACTCATGTCTCTTGTTTGCACCCTTTTGAGATTGAAGAGATGTGAATGTAATTAATTCATAAAATATTTATAAGATATTTAAAGTAGGTCATTATAGATATAGTTATATTAAAGAAGAGATGTGAATGTAATTAATTCATAAAATATTTATAAGATATTTAAAGTAGTGTCATTATAGATATAGTTATATTAAAATAGAGTTGTCAAAACGGGTAATCCGGTGTGACCTAACTCACTTAATGAGTCAACTCAATCCGGCTCACTTTTTAGCGAGCCAAAAAAATTTAAATCCGGTCCGGCCCACCATGGGTTGGCGAATTAAACAAGGTTGATTCATTGGTTCACTTAATTAAAATAATATAATTCTTTTTGAGTCAAAACTAAATTATAATTCTAATTAAAATCTAAATAAACTTTAATACAATCTAAATTCAAACCAAAATAAAAAAAACCAAATTATTTATGTGTTGGCTAAAAAAAAACCTAACATGACCTAAATGTAAAGTCCAACTTAATAAAAAACACTAATGTGACTCTTATATTTGCGGGTTGGTGAGCCAACCCAGCTCACCTGGGTTACTTAATAAAAAATACTAGTATGATCCTTTTTTCTGCGGGTTGAGCCAACTCGGCTCACCACGGGTTCAATCCGGTTGAGCCGGATTCTAGATGAATCGAATCAAAAATTAATCTGTATTAAAATTTGTAAACAAATTTCAACCCAACCCGACTCAAACTCGTGGTGAGCCGGGTTGGCTCGCTGGTTCCAACCCGCTATATATTAAAATATGTGAATATGTAGATAAAATTCTCACTTTAGTCACCTTAACTATGTCATCTTACATGTCAAATTTTATAAGAATGAAGATAAATTAGATTTAAATTCGTTTTCTAATATTTAGAGTTTTAGATAATACCTTAAACAAGATTATCTAATCAATATGAATTTCAACATCCTTTTACCTCAACTTGTTCCTCATTTAATCACCTTAACTACATGTTCTCCATAGCCTGATAACATTTAAGAAATTAAGAAACACACTGGTTGATCCGCACGTTGGGTGGTTTGTACTTACGGTATGAACACATGGAATAATAAAATAGCATAGGAAACAGAATGAGCATAAAAACAAAAACATGGAGGTTTTTAAGATTCCTTGATATATAATTTATCAGATATACAGAAGCTAGAAGGAAGAGGTACACGAAAGTTTAGCTTGCCATTATATTGTACGGTTTGTTAAGGCCAGATCTTATCTTCTTCACAGTATTAGTATCAGTGTTGAAAGCCTTGGCAAGGATTACATCATGAATTCCTGTACTGAAAATAGAATGGGGTATTGAAACTGTTCCTGCATTTGCACTTCCAAAAGCTGATATAGCAGTGGCCGAAACTGATTGTGGATTATACTGATAATGTATCAACCCTTTCGGAAATACGAAGATATCACCGGGCTGAAGGATTTGTGTGTAAAGTGTGCGTGCAGTGTCAACAAAACCTACTTGCAGAGAAGCACTTAGAAGGAACAGAAGCTCCGCTGCACGGGGGTGGATATGAGGAGGGTTGATGGTACCTGCAGGGTACTGAAATAGTGCATATGATATGCTTTCTCCTTCAAGAGCAGGAAATTCAAGCAGGGTAGCTTTTGTGGCCTTGAAAGACTGAGGAATTTGATGAAGATAATGATGTGAAAGAAAATCAAGCTTATGCAGTTTAGCCTCATGTTTGTGTTTAGCAGAGAAAGAAAGTTAATGATTTTGGTTTTGTAGGGTCCTTTTCCTGATTTCAAATCACTATTATTTTGGTTGTTGAGTTGTGCTTAGGTGTCTTAAAATCCACTGGGTCATGATGCTTTCTTGTGTGCAAGCCTCACCAAAAAGCAATGCTTTTCTGAGCTGGAAGCAACTTCGGACTGAAGATTTTTGAGGCAAGTGTTTTTAGTATAGTGATATCTTTTAAAGGGTCAATTTCTTCATTAAATTTGTGAGAGAAAACGCTGCAACATCTATGTGTAATTAATCTAATGTATTTAGCTCGCAAAATATTAGAAGTTTTTTTTTTCTTCTTTAGAAAAGTGTTACTTGTTAATATTTTATTATTAGAGAAAATTTTATTATCGTAAAGAATTGAATCTAGAGTCTCTTTCACCCTTTCTTTTAAATCTTTTAAATCGACTTTATAATTTTTAAATATTAGTAAAAAGTCACAATTTTTCTTGTTATTCTTTTCAATTTTTATCACTAAATCAACTAATATTGTAAAGCTGACCTAACACAAAGTTGAGAGAAAACGTGCAATAACAATTGATTGGAGTATCAAAGCCAAAGGCAAAATGAATATTTGATCATTTGCATCTCATTTTCCTCTCATCCAATGAGGAGATGCTTAAATATAAAATTCTTACAAATTTATTGATGCATATACATCCCAAATATCCTTACAAATTCTTGTCTTAGAATATAAATTTCACATTAAATAGAAATAAGAAAAAATTAAATATATAAAGAAAAATTTATAAATTCATTGTCTAAAGTTGTTTATTATTAAGACATACTTGAAAGTTTAAAATTTTAAGAAAATATTTAAACCTTTTTAAAGAATGAAAATTAATAAAATTAAATTAATCTCACATATTCCTATTTGTATAACATTACATAGCATATTTAAATATTTAAACATGCATAATTAAATGTCTAATGATTACCGATATTGTGACACCACTAAGAGTTACAGTGAAGACGAGTTTGTTTTGAAAGACAGGAGAACATAGAACATACCAATAATAAGATAAATTATTGACTGATGTAGAGGAGCTTTTTATGTTAGGTCCTGTTCTTTTGAGAGGATCTACTGTTCAAGAGGATTGGAGAGGAAGGCATGAAGGGTGATCACCTTGTTCTTTTTTGGGTGATGCAAGGGAATAGCAGGGATGGAATAGAGGGATGACTAAAAAATTTCATCCCTCTACTTTTCAAGAGATTAGAAGGTGATGGATACAAAATTACCATTTTATCCTCGTCATTTTTTTACACATGTTTAAATTAATTTTACAATTTATATTAGTCATGTTTAATATATCAAAAACTATTTGTATGTTTAATTTTGTAATTTGTCCATAAATTTATCTTTTAATCTTAAATTATTTTGTTAATAAATTTTCCAATAAAATTTTGTTTTCAATTATTTGTTAATCATTTAATAAAATAGTAAAAATGATTTTTATTTATTCTAATCTTTCAATTTTGATATGTTTTTTTTCTACGCGCCAAGTGAAAATATTATTTACTTTAAAATTTTTAGATTACTTAATTTATTAATATTTATCAATTTTAATTTTTTTTAACAAATAAATATATGTAATTTTAGTTTTAATTTATTAGTAAAAATAAATATAATTTTATTATTAATAAACATCTAAAAAAAGTTAAAAATATATAAACAATATATAATTCCATAAAATTTGAAAGAAAAGAAAAAAAATATATTAAAAAATGTTACCTATATATATATATTAATATTAACAAACATAACCAAATTAAAAAATATGTTCATATCAAATAAACAAAAAAATTTATATTTCAAAGACTTAAAAACAAAAAATATATATAACATAAATAAATTGTTTTTCATGTAAACATTAAATTGATAAATGTCAAATTTAATTTCATACCAAATAAATTTGATTATTCACTTTTTTATAAATATATTTTTATTATTTCACATAATTAATATAAATTAAATAAATTATTCTAAATGATTTATATAGCATTTTATATTACTTTTAACATTAGGGATATTTTGGTAATCTTATTTTTTTTATCTATTTAATATTTTTTAATATGTCACATCACTTATTCAATCACAAACTTTCACGAATCTAACTCTCTAATTTACTCTAAAATCACCTCTTAATCCCTTAAAAAGAACAACATCAATTTTACCCTCCAATTCTTCCCATCTCTTCCTCTCCCTCTCTTTCTAATCCTTCCTTTCAAAAGAATAGAGCTTGACGCTGGCCCCACCTTAGTGATATTGGACCCCATCTAAGTGACACTGAACCCCACCTAAGTGACATTGGACTCATCTAAGTTTCGTTGGGCACAAAATTCAGGGAGCATTAGGATTTCGTGGTGCCTCGTAAGATACCATTAGGTGTTCACTTCAAAGTGAACTCAAGTGGATTAGAGCGTTGGGAGCTGCAGGTGTGACTAAACACTCCTGGTACTGTTGAACGCTCTTTTCATTGGACACTAATTTAGTGGGTGATACTAACTTGTTTTTAAGCCGTGTTTATTAGTGCTTGTTTCGGATTTTGAACATTGAAAGTAATGATGATTTGTGATCTATAAAAAATTATTATAACATTTGATATAAATTTTTACTATATTTATTAATTAAAGCAAGTTCACTTCTACAATAACAAAAATATATAAATAATTTATTTTTTCTTTTCATATATTTAGCTAATTTTCTCACGGTCATGCAGTTTATTTAGAGTGGACAATACTAATTTATCGTTTTTCTAAATTTTTCCAAACATAGGTTGTCTATAATTTTGAAAATAATTATAATTAAAAACAATATTAATATAAGACAATTTATTATATAAATGAAGTATTATAAGAAAAAAGAAGTTTTCAATACATTGTAATAAAATTTTGTTTTAGTTTCTTCAAACTTAAACAATAAAATAAGACCATATTTATTGAAATAATTATTATACAATGTCTTAATTTAAAGTTTTAATATTTTATTGTATAACGCTGTCTATTTTTGAAACTTTTAATCAAATAAAAACCTTTCTAAAAAATTTCACAATTTAAATAATATTTTATTTAGTCATTATAGTTTTAAGAAAAAAATATTTTTTTTATCATATATAAAGTCTTAAGATATAAAACCTTAAATTTAATGACATATAATATAAATTTATATAATTATCTTAAATAGGATATATTTATTTATAAATATTTATTCCTCTTAATATTGTCATGTTTTACTAAGAAACTAAATGGTTTTAAATTATAAATTAATATGATATTTTTAGAGAATGAATAAACAAATATTATAACTTTTTTACTGTTATATTATATTTCTAATTTCAACTTTTTATTTTTATTTTTAAAATACATAATCTTATGATTATAACGATAATACAAGTTTACTGTTATAGTTTAATAAGTGATACAAGTTATTATATTTGCATAATAGACATTTATAGATACAAATGTTATGGTATTTTAAGTTCATATGTATGTATATGTTGCAATTTTTTCAATTACAAAAATTTAAGGATTGTTGGATTAAGAGAAAATAAAAGAAATATTATCTTTATAGAATTTTTTTCTATAAATATATATCTATCTTCTCTCTAGATTTCTAATTCATCTCTTCATCATTTTAAGATCAAAGACCATAGATTTGATTCTAGTGAAGAGTTATACACATCCATCTGATCAGAGTAAAAAACATAGAAAATTTAGATCATCGTGTGGGAAATATATAAGGAGTAGTTGAGTTGAAGACAAATATGTTTATAATTTTTTATTTTTGTTCAATTTCAAATCTGTGTGGTTGATGCATTTGATGAATTAAATGATTTATAAAATTGTTTGTGAACTATGATTGCTATGATTTATTCTGATTGAGGAGTTGATTTGGTTGCAAGTGTAATTATGAGATTTGCTTGATTGTTTGTGATGGGTTGGATGATTGAATTATGCAAGTGGTGAATGAGAAGTGATCAAAATGATTTAATGGTGTCGTTTTAGATGTTTTGAATCAAAGAATACTTCATAAAGTAATTTAGAAGAGGTAAAGTACTTAGATTATTAAATTCATTTGAGGCATAAAAGAGAGAAATTTGATACTGTCATAGTGTTAAGTGTAACCTAAATACCACCACATGCCCTTCTGCTAAAGAGCTTTAGGGCTTCTGATGCTGGGCCCCACCTTAGTGACGCTGGACCCCACCTAAGTGACACTGGATCCCACCTAAGTTTCGTTGGGCACAAAATTCAGGGAGCATTAGGGGTTCGTGGTGCATTGTGCTGCGAAGATACCTTTAGGTGTTCACTTCAAAGTGAGCTCGAGTGGATTGGAGTGTTGTAGCTGCAGGTATCACTAAACACTCCTGATACCGCTGAACGCTCTTTTCATTGGACACAGATTTAGTGGGTGACACTAACTTGTTTTTAAGCTGTGTTTGTTTGTGATTGTTTCAGTTTTTGAACATTGAAAGTAATGAATATTTGTGATCTATAAAAAAATATTATAACATTTTGATATAAATTTTCACTATATTTATTAATTAAAGCAAGTTCACTTCTATAATAACAAAAATATATAAATAATTTATTTTTTCTTTTCAGATATTTAACTAGTTTTTCCCCGGTCATACACTTTATTTAGAGTGGACAATACTAATATAGTGTTTTTCTGAATTTTTTCAAACATAGGTTGTTTATAATTTTGAAAATAATTATAATTAAAAACAATATTAATATATGACAATTTATTATAAAAATAAGTATTATAAGAAAAAAGAAGTTTTTCCAATACATTTTAATAAAATTTTGTTTTAGTTTTTTCAAACTTAAACAATAAAATAAGACCATATTTATTGAAGAGGATCTACTGTTCAAGAGGATTGGAGAGGAATGAAGGGTGATCACCTTGTTCTTTTTTGGGTGATGCAAGGGAATAACAGGGATGGAATAGAGGGATGACTAAAAAATTTCATCCCTCTACTTTTCAAGAGATTAGAAGGTGATGGATACAAAATTACCATTTTATCCTCGTCATTTTTTTATACGTGTTTAAATTAATTTGTATGTTTAAATTAATTTTACAATTTATTTTAGTCATGTTTAATATATCAAAAACTATTTGTATGTTTAATTTTATTTGTCCATAAATTTATCTTTTAATCTTAAATTATTTTGTTAATAAAATTTCCAATAAAATTTTGTTTTCAATTATTTGTTAATCATTTTATGAAATAGTAAAAAAAATGATTTTTATTTATTCTAGTCTTTCAATTTTGATATGTTTTTTTCTACACGATGTGAAAATATTATTGACTTTAAAATTTTTAGATTACTTAGTTTATTAATATTTATCAATTTTATTTTTTTAACAAATAAATATATGTAATTTTAGTTTTAATTTATTAATAAAAATAAATATAATTTTATTATTAATAAACATCTAAAAAAAGTTAAAAATATATAAACAATATATAATTCTATAAAATTTGAAAAAAAGAAAAAAAATATTAAAAAATTTTACCTATATATATATATATATTATTATTATTACTAACAAACATAATCAAATTAAAATATGTCCATATCAAATAAACAAAAAATTTTATATTTCAAAGACTTAAAACAATATATATATATATATATATATATATATATATATATATATATAATATATATATATTTTTTT
>Ga0209589_1003998_pt1 | contig 25634 bp, 9 predicted proteins | sample CowpeawhiteBW_FD_187525 | JGI IMG/M metagenome (GOLD analysis project Ga0209589, IMG submission 187525) | Root nodule microbial communities of legume samples collected from California USA - Cow pea white BW (SPAdes) (version 2) | ecosystem: Host-associated > Plants > Roots > Nodule | place: USA...
GAATTGTTGTCTTTCCCTGGACGCATTCTTTGAGAGAATAATAAAAGTCTATTTCTGTTTCTTTCTGTGTTGGTGTGAGTGAGTTCTGCCCGAGTAGCTTGGGTTTCTAGCTCTAAGAAACCTAACAATGTGAAACTGATACCAGCTCAATTTTTAACTATTTTTATAATAATTTCTCAATTTCTAAGTAAAATGTCCTTAATTATTAAGTATTGAATAACATAATAACATTTTCTATTTAGTATATGGTATAAATATTTTTTTCTTGCTACTGGTTAGTTTTTCTGGATGCTGTCATAATTGTACCTTTCAGACTTTGCTGTGTTACTTTATTATGTAATATCTCTATATCTGGGTTTTTTTCTTTTAAAGGAATATGGAAGTGGACCTTGATGTAGACCAATTTATTAAAGACATGGGATCAATAATGAAGTATCCAGACAATGAAGCTGCCAACAGCAATATTGAAGAAGGATCATCCTCTGACCCGGACTTTGGTGAGATCTCTTGTCTAAGTTTACAGTTGAATATCTCCTCTCTTTAGTTGTTATATATTAAACTTTTTTATTTGCATTTATTTTCTGGTAATTGATTATTTTGTAAGAGAGTTCTCTTACACCATTACATTAATACATTTTTTGTGGTATCATGCATGTAATTCATTACAATTCACATCTTGTATGTTTGAACTTTTTGGTTATCTGTTTTGCAAAGTCTCCAAATTTTTCTCTGTTATGAGTGTAGCATGTATAGTTCTAGTAGAATGAAGGTAGGAGTTCCTCTAATTTCTTTTCAAGATTGAAATTTCCTGTCAATGATTTGGATTAAGTGCTAGCAAATTCTTTATTGTGGTTTCTATGATGGTACATGTTAGGATTTTGTATGTTTTTTCTGGACAAATGGTAGTAAACTGTTCATCTCTTCAATACACCATTATCCAACTGAAAAAAGTCTAAGCCTATAATACCTTGGTATTGTACTTGGGAATTGGGATAATCAGATAATGAAAGTGTATTATGTGTAATGCTTTTCCTCTGTCTTTAATAATAAATATAAAGAAATTGTTGATCCGAACTATATCTCCGTACTTCATTGGTATGAAGTTCTGAGAAGTTCAAACAGATGTCTGTATCATTATTATAACCTACGCTCTTAGAGTTATCTTTTGGGCTTTAGCACATCATCGTAGCTGGTTTTTAATGTGTTAGCCACACAATGTTTCAAGATACATTGTATTAATAGTTCCTATTAAATATGCATATGTATTTACTTTAAAATATTAATCCTTGAAAAATCTAGAATTCCATGCAGAGGATTTTGCTTAATCTAGTTTCACTGAAAAGTGCATGATAATAGTAATGTTTAATTAGTTATTGCTTACCAGAACACTGTTTAAGTTTGCCAGTCTGTCTTCAAATTTTGTGCTATCTGATGGGAATTAGATCAATTCCCTTAGGATCAGATAAATATAAAAGAAATGAGGGGAGATGTATAGAATTGAGTGAAAGTGGGTGACAAACAGAGTAGAAAATACTTGTGGAACACACTGATCTTTTAATTCTCTCCTTCATCTATTCTACCAAACAAACCCATTTAGTTTGATCACCCCTATTTCCTCCCCTTCAACAAAGCACAACATTAATTGTTTGATAGGAATACTGGTGCCTGGGTTTTAGCATGTATAATGAATTAATTTCTGGAATTCAACCAAATAGGAGATCACTAGGCCAATCAATTTGTATGTCTTCTACCTTGGTATCATTTGTGGGTTCTTATGTTTTTATTGATCATGCAGATGAGTCTGATAGTGATGTGGGTGAATTGGGGGAGGGTGGTGACGATACTTTCATGCGGTCCTATTCTGATGCTATGAATGAAGAACTGAAGGCAACCACCCTTCAGAAAAGTTTTGTTCGTGCTAATGAACAGATTCCAAAGAATCAGGTATTTGTTTGCATTTGCATGAGGAAAGAATGTGCTAATTGTTAATCCATAGCGATGTGTATGTATCTGTCCAATGTTTTTAAAATCATTGGACCAGTCATTGATCTAATTAAGGCATTGATTCAAGGCAATATTAAGTAGCGGATGTAGCACTGCTATAATGCTATAAAGTGGTATTTTTTGATCCACAACCACGGACCTTTCATGAACGGAGGTCTGCTACGGCGGTAGCATAGGTTGCAAGGCTGTGTTTATATGGTGGAATTTCTGTCTTCCATCATATTGCCCCATTGATATTGCTAAAGGTTCAATGCCTGGTTGAACCAGTATTAATATAATAATAATTGAATAATATTATGATTTTATAACACTATGAAATCTAAAACGCAAATTAAAAGATTTTGACATTCAAAATACATACACAAAAGTATAAATAAAATGTATCATAATACTTGCTTTAAGTTTCAACAGTACACAATAATATTCATTGACTATATAAAGTTCATATCTAGAATAAAAAAGAAAATGTCAAATACTTTAGATTTCTTTTTAAGAAAAAAATTATTAAACATTTTTCATTGATATGCTCTAAGCCATTTTTTCTTTTTGTACTGGTTTTTTCCAGTTTTTTTATTGGTTTCAATGACGATTTTTTTTTGTGGAGCGATTTTATGATTTATTTGAGTCAAACAGCTGATCGGTATACCAGTTTTCTGGTTTGACCTGCCGGTCAGATTTTCAAAACACCAGGGATACCAAACCTCTCATGATGATTTGAAACGAAAGAAGTAAAGTATATATAGCAGTGTCATACAAAGGTCTAATCATGTTTTATTTTGGCATTTGGTTAGGCTAGTCAAGTATGGAAAACAATGCATTTTATTGTAGCTAGGGTCCTTCTTGCTCATGTATGTTTGTGTGCGTGATTAATATAAAATAATGATAAACTTGTGGGTTTAATAGAGATGTGTACTGTCATTATAAAAAATTTTCATCATTAGATCATCTTTTGCATGACTTTTGAAGTACTTATTATTATTATTATTATTATAAAAATCAACAAACATGCCATATATGTATGACTGTTTGTGATAGAATGACTTTGTAAGAAAAGCTTTACCTTGTTAGGGCTTGTATTATTTATTCTGAAATTATTCTGTTAATGATAAAAATGCAATTATAGCATATGCAAAGTTAATAATACTAATTTATAATTTACTAAATGATGAAAAATAATATTCAGATAAAAAATATTATAATCTTGAAAATGGGTGATTACAAACTACAGCATCCTATATCATAAATAACAAAATGCTAAGTTCAAAGTTTTATACTTACATACATAAACACACATAAAATTCACTCTAGCTGTAGAATTCAAAATCCAATTTGTAATCGATTTTATAAATTCATGATAATAATCAAGTATGGCGTAGAGTAAATATTATATTTTTTATATCTCTTGTCATAATATGATAATTATTATTTTTACAGTGTAACTATAAAAATAAATATTTGAAACAAATATTGGCTGTTATTACATAACATGTTTAAAAACAAATATCTAATTTTCGTCAAATAAAAATATTATTTTATTGTTTTATAACAACTGTTAAGTTATTATTATATCTATCATTGCTTTTGTCTTTCATTTGACATTGATTTAATCTTCTAATTTTAATATCAAGTTTCCTAAGTAGTAAAAATGTAATCTTTAAAATATTTATTTCATATATAACAAATCTTTGAATGGTACATTTAATATCCAAAAGTTAAATTATAAATAATTTATTTTCTATAAAACAAATAATGTTTTTTAACCAATACTAATTTAAATAATATCAATCTTGATAATTGCAGATAAATAAACTTCAAATAATATCGCATAAGAACCAGAATTCATACCTGTTCGTAGCACTGCTACAAAATCAAGCTTAGAAACAAGATGGTAGTGGCCAAAATAGAGACTTGCATAATAGTTAAGTTTATATTTTCTTCTGCAATTTTTCATTGTGCAGTTGCAAGACTGATGTTTGTTTGCTCTTGCATTTGAATTCACTTTCAGGGAACATCTAATTCGTCAGGACATAATATGGACGAGGATTTTTCTCCTGTAGATGTGGATGTAAATTTAGTAAAAAGCTTTCTTGATTCCTTTTCTTCCCAACAAGGCCTTCCTGGTCCTGCTTCTAATTTGCTCGGCCTCATGGGGCTGCAGTTACCACAAGATACAACAAAGAAGGGCAATTGAAGATACTGAAATATTTATCTGGATTTAAGTTTTGGGATTCTTCAATCATATTCAGTCTCTGGATGGCATGTTTCCCAACCTGTTTACTATCCTTTATTTTTTCACGTTGGGTAGGCACCTGCTTAGCTGAGGGCATATGGGAATGCTTGCTAGTAATGGTGTAACTTCATCAGGTTTTGGCACTCGACAAGAGCTTGCCTCCAGAGAAGTTCATCTGTAGCTTGTTTATTGGCTGTAAAATAGGTGGCTAGAGAAGTCTACCAAAATGGGAATTGGCTTACTATGTTACATGGCAAATTTATTTTTTATATTTGGTTTTTGTCATCCACTATTGACAGTTGTTGATTCCTTCGTTCCTTCTTTTAGGGTTTTGTGAGAGTATCATCTAATACTGTTCTGGTCATATATGAATTTCTACTTTGCTAGCCATAAAATTATCAGTACCAAATTATAATCTCTCCTACTCGTATGCTCAAAATACGAAGAGAACTGTACACCAAAATACTACATTTTGTCACACTTCTCACCAACTTATGATTTATGAACAGCCAAAAAGTTAAAATTGAATATTCCCTTTTAGTAAAAAGGCATATCTGTCAATAAACTGCAGCCTAATTTAACCGATAAAAGAATTTTCACAAAGATGAAAAAACTAAAGTAGTACATGGAAAAAAAAAACTTTGTACATACGATCCTGCTCCTACCGGTATTTCCGATTCGTTCCAGGGGCCATACAGGAGAAGATTGATTGTTTCTTTGGTTTGGAGCCAAAGATAAAAGACCTCAGAGGAACCTTGGCCCGAGTCTCTGATTGTCTTAGCTGGCCATTTTGTTGTCTTTTTGAAACCGAGAACCCGTGTTCATCATTCAAGTTTACCAGAGCCTTTTCTATGTCAAGTTGGAGAGCTGATACAACATCTAAACCCGCTTGAAGTTCATCAGCAACCTTGTTGTTTTCCTGTTTCATGTTCAAAATTTCACCTTGGAACTTGGCAGCTTGGTAGCTTGTGAACCTGAAGTCATCATCTTCAGCACTGGATTTCAATGCTGCTGTTATCTCCTCTTGGATGTCACACAAAGATGTGAATCGACTATGCAGTTCTTCTTTTAACACAGCACCTTTTTCCATCCAGACTGTTATTTCACCCTGGATCTCTGTTAGGTGTTGGTAAATTGGTTTTGCATCTGATCTTATAGAATACTTTATGCTACTACTACCCTCTGACGTCTTTCCTCTCTCCTGTAGTTTTGATAGCTCGGTCTGCAAATCTTTCACAGTGGTTTGAAACTTCTGTATCTCAGAGTAATAAGCACTGAATTTTAACCAGAACGTTAAATTCTCCTCTAGAATTTCATCCACGTTTGACCGGAATTTGTCTTCAATAGGTGAAGTAGATTCAGGTTCAATTTTCAGAAGTTCCTCGATGCCGTTCTTTTCTGATGGCATCACTACAGTTACCTCTGCACAATATTCATTTCCTTCAAAGCTTCTCTGCAAGAGAACTAGTTTCTGACGCAGAATTTTTATCTGTTCATCTTTCGTGGCATTGGCTGTCTTCAGTTCTTTTAGCTGCACAGACGAATTAAAGTTGCTATCTTGATTTTTCGTCTCTATTTCAGCCAGCCTCTTCTTGACATCTTTATAGTTTCGAAGAGTATTAGTATATTCAGCCAACAGAACTTGTTCTCTATCATGCATTCCATTTGTAAACAATTTCCGCCAATCAGGTTCATCTTGTGCTGTTGCCTGCTCCTTAGAATCAACTTTGAGAGATTTCTCTATCTCACATGGACTTTGTTTAGCATCATTTTCTTGCTGTTTCTCTGAACTCTCTGAACAACTATCTAGCTTGTTGCTTTCTAGTTGCTGTTCGACTTCCTGGTTTTCTGTGGTAGTGCTCACATCAGTTGTTGCCTTTTCATCACCTTTGCCAGGATTTACATTCTTCTCTTGTTCTTTTAAATCTTCTGTAAATTTGTTTTCCACAGGGGTTGTTTCTTCCATTTTTAAGGAACTGGTGACCTCAACCTCATTTACCGACTTAACATCATTTTCCAACGAACCGGTGCCATTAGCAAATGGTGAGCCAGTGACCTCAGGCTTGTTGTCTGATGTTAGATCATCTTCAACAGTACCAGCAACCTTAAGCCCCTTATCTGTTGCATCATCATCCTCTACCAAACCAGCTGTAGATTCGCATTTTAATTCCTCTTGGGTTGATGAATCCTTTTGTTCATCTGATAAATGTGTGGTGTTAGCCTCCTCACCTGGCTGCACGTTTTGGACTTTCTCTGAGAGATGATCAAGATTAGAATGTGCTTCCGTGAGTTGGGTTTGGAGATTGCTATTCTGATCCTCAACTATTTGGTTTAGATCCTCTACTCCATGCATCTTTTTTTCCATCTTCCTCAGTTGGTCATTCAATGTATTTCTGTCGTTGATAAGATTCTCCTTATCCTTTTCCAGAATTCGAATCTGCTCCTGAAGTTCATCAGTTTCTGTTCTCAATCTCTTCACCATAGCGCTCTGGGATGATACTGCAGTTTCCAAACTGATCACTTTGTTCACTAGCTCATCAATCTTCTCTGCCATCTCTGCTACACTGAATGATGAATTGGAGCTAGTTTCGAAGTTCTCTTTAAGGTTCTCCTTTAATAATTGCAACTCCTTCTTCTTCCGACTCAAATCATCGGCATTTTCATCCAATTCTGTTTCTGCTATTATTTTTAAATCACTTTGGATCCCTGGTTCTTTAGAATTGTTCCGTTCATAATGGAATTCGTCCATGAGAGAGCCCACCTTGGCCTTGACATCCTTTACCCTTTCGGATTCAATTTTAGTTTCATCAAGTGATCTTTCCTGTTTCTTTTCTAACTTCGTCAATGCCTCTTGGCATGATTGAAGAGCAGCTCCTGCTATCAAACGCCGAGCTTCATCATCTTCAATGTCAACACCTTCTCCAAGTTCTTCTTGCAGAGAGGAAACTCTCTCTTGCAATTCCTTTATTTGCTCATCAGTGTCCCGGTATCTACTACGGGAATTCTCATAAGAGTTCTTGGCAAATTCTTTCACAGTTTGTAGGGCCAGAATCTCTTTCTGCAGCTTGTCAATCTCTCCACGGGCCTCTTTTCTGCTCAAACCAGATTTAGGAACTTTTGGAGTAGCAGCAGCTGCAGTGGCTGCTGATTTCTTGGATTGCAATTTCTTTGAGGCTGCTGCTGCTGTTGTTATGACCGTTTTCAAATCTTTATGGGGAGGCTTTGGTATATTTTTCAACTTTTCTGGGTTTTTTTTTGGAGGCCTTTGATCATCGTCATCTTCATCCATAAATGGGACCCGATCTGGAAAGACAGAAGCTATGGTGTTGTTGGCGTTTTGCAACTCTGTTGATATGTGATCATATCGTTCGGCTAAAGCCCGGTAAGCCTTGAACGATTCCTCCACAAAGCTCATCAGTTCCGGTCTCCTTTTGTAATACATTTCTGCTCTCTTGGCAAAAGAGTCACCCTCTTCCGCCAAGAGCTTCATAACACTTTGCACTTTTTCCTCCATATCTGCAGTGTTGTTTCTATATTTTAGATACCCAACTAAATTCATTTATAAAAGCAAGCAACTTTTTAATTCAGTCTTCTAATTACTAACATGAAAGCAATTTATACGAAATTACTTCAACAGCTTCAAGGAATGCAAACTACAATTTCTCAAAAAGCATATGATTAATGAAAGAAAATGAAGCTAATCAACATCTGAAAGGCATTTCATCAAGAACAGGGTGGGCGATGGAGTCATTCCATGCCGCAATTTCTCTCTCACACTGGCCAAAGTTAGCATTACGATTTGAGATTTGGAAATAAGAGCACGTTGAGAAGCATTTTCAGAATCCATATAAAGCAATTAAACTGAGCATGAGTAACATCAAATACTTTTCTCAAGCGTCTCTCTACTCATGCAGTTGAATTACCCCATTACGGATAAATGTATTTTAGATGACACTATTTTAATACAAGGCATGCATAATTTAAAGGTTTAATTCCATGGTGAATTGAAATTGACCATCAAAAGCTTGCACACACACACACACAAACACATTTATATAATAATCTAACGTTGAAAGCAAGGCAGAGAAGTATCCGTTTACAACAATGCCATGAATAATGTGTACAAAAATCCAATCAGAAAAAGGAGACAAATTGTGAAGTTGATCATGCTTTTACTACGAAAAAGGAAAATGAAGATAAAGCCATCATCACCTTGAAGGTTTTGCTCCATCCATTTTGATTGCTTTGTTCTGATATGGCTAACCCACCACCATGAATAAGCATTGCTTGCTGCTCTCTGCAACATTTTGGTTGCTTCTTTCTTCTTCTGTGCTCCTACTTGGTGTGTATCAAGATCTTAATAACGTGAGAGTCAAAATCATGCAAACCGTGTTTCTCCTATTTCTCTATCCGTTTCAGATGGAGAAGAGAAGACATGGATTCCATGACAACAACGGAGTAAGGGAAGAAAGTGGAAAAAAAAATTAAGAAAAAAAGAAAAAAAAAAGAAAAAAAGAAAGATAATGAACAAAGAGAAAACGTGGGAACTAAGATGTTGTGCTAATTATGGGATGATGGAGGGGAGCAAAGTTCGCACGAATTTATTGTGCAAACCTTACTTTTGAAAAAGCATTGCAATAAAATGATATAAAGAATCACATAATGCATGCATTCAACGACCCACGTGCCTGTGCCATTCTCCAGCTTTTCTTGCTTTTTACACCTTTCATCTCTTTCTCTGTTAAATTAGCTTCTGCGCTGTTATTAAACTCTTCGAAGGAGAATCCAACGTCAACTTTTCAAGGACAAATTTCTTACCAAGATTTAGATCAAGTGAGTAAAAAGATTGGCTAATTATTTTTAAAAAATATATATATAACAAGGCATTTCCTTGAAATAACCTAATCCTAACAAGTAGAAAGATATGATTAAAATACTACATATATGGCCAAATTAAACTGACAATTCACTTCATTAATACTATATTTGCGTGTATAAAGTCTTGAGAGTTTATTACATTCAAATATATTATTTGTTAAGTCTATTCTTCTGTATAAATATTTATCAATGTTTAATGTTTATTCATATGCCATGATGTGATGATGAGTTATATTAATAAAGGTTAAATATGTTTTTGATCCTTCAACTTGTATTAAAAATTGGAATTAGTCCTTTTTGAAAATCTTGAACCAATTTAGTTCATCAATTTTGTAAATGTGTAAATTTAATCCTTTTAACCAAATTTTGTTAAGTTTAATTGATGTTTCATATACATTTTATTATAGTATTTTAGTTCATTTACATCACTCACTTCAAAGCTAACTGAGAAAACGCATTTGAAATGTGAAATAAATTTTAAAAAATTGGTTTAAAAGACTAAATCCACATATTTCTAATAATAAGAGATTAAATTAGTTTAAGGTTTTCAAGAAGGACTAATTTTAATTTTCAGACAAAAAATATTTAATCCTATTAAATTTTTTCATCTCAATTAAAAGAGAATTTATGTAAATATAACATAAATAAATAAAAAATCAAAGATATTTTTTTTCTTTAACTTTGAATAAAAATTAAAATTTGTCATCTTTTCATTTTAATATTTCATATTTAAAAATTATGGATGTATTTCATTTAAGTAAATTTTATCAATCTTATTCGATGTTACTCATGATATGAATTATGAATTATTGTGAAAAACAATAATGTGTGTCTGTTTTCTAAATTTTATGATACGAAAAAGTTGGTTAGGAAAGCTGTAATGAAGGTGGCGGTGGCCGACTTTTGTCGCAGAAAGATGAGACTTTGTTGAAGAAAGTTTAACAAAGCTTCTGAGAGAGAAATTAGAAATATAAAATTTCGTGTTTCTGTTATTTTTGGAGGCACGTTCTGTTAGCTACTTTGGCCTGCAATGACGCTATAAATATCAAAATGTTTAACAATTTTAGAAAGGTCTTTGACTAATATAAATTATAATAGTGTTTTCTTCCTTTCTTCTAACTGGAAAAAGATTTGGGAACCGAATCAAAATCTTTTCAAGAAACAAATTATATGAAGTTCAGGTCTGAAAAGAAATATGTTATATATTCAAATATTTAACACAATATATTATTGAAATAATTTTTAGATCAAAGTGTACTATTTGAGGAGAAAAAGCATATAAAATGTATAGTTACATAAACATAGCAAAGTAAGTCTTAGTAATGGTATTTTTTGTTTGTAGAAAAAAATAATTACATTTGATAATTTAGTTTCGTAAATTTAAAAGTACATGAAAATTGCACTCACTGAAAAGTTTTTGCTTGAAAAGAAAGTGGGAGATTTTCAAAATTCTAAGAAATCCCCAAATAAAGTTATATTTTGAAAGACAGAAAGTTTGAGGGCAAAAAGATTGATTCGCTTCGTTATCGTCAATAAAATGACATCTCAACAAATCTTATAACATTGTACAGCAAATGATATTCATTTATTAAGAGGTTTAACTCTTTTAGCATATGATATTTTATTTTATTTTTAAAATATTTTTATGTTGAAAAAAAAAATAAATGATTCTGTCGACCCTAGTAATATTTTTTTTATAATTTTATATTTTATTTTAGTTTATTGTTTATATTATATTATATATATATATATATATATATATATATATATATATATATAGATATATATATATATATATATATATATAAAATTTTTAGTATCGTACAAATTGCTAGTTGGGTAGTCGATAGCATTGTTAAATTTTGGTTTTAAAAGTTGAGAATTATAAAGTATAAACAATAACATAGAAGTGGTAATTAACCAATGAAACTTTTGTCTCCGGATTGGATGATAACTTTACTTTTTTAAGAGATAAAATAAGAGTCTTATTATTTGGTACAGTTTTTCTTTCGAAAAATATAATTTTTTACTATCAATCAATAAAATATGAAATTATATTTTTGTCTGTTAAATTTTTTATTTAAAACTACTGTATGACCGGGCGTATGCACGGTTTTTTTTTTCTTTTTAAAGAAAAGAAAATAATTGATATTATATTTATTTAAATAAATTTAAAAATATATATTTATCTATTAGAAATATTAATAACAATATTAATAATTATTATTATTTTTTAAAAGATTAAAAATTTATTTAGTAAAAATATTTAATATAATAATATTTTTTATAATTAAAAAAACATTTATAATAATAAACACTATCAATAATAATAAAACTAATAATGATAACAATAATAAAACTAATGATAAAAATAATGAATTTATCTTAAAAATATTAATGTAAATATTAATACTAATTTTAATGTTAACAACAATAATCTATAAGTACATAAAGGTATAAGTACATAAAGGGATACATATGCACCAAAATAAATCAGAAATCTAATTAAAATAAATATGATATCGAAGTAAATAAAAGTAAAATGTGTGTCTAATTATCAACCTATAAAATATGGAATTATATTTTTGTCTGTTAAAATTTTTATTTAAAATTTTAGCTTTTTTTTTTTACGTTTTAGTGTTAATATTAAAATTTTGTATTTTTTTTTTCATTCTAAGTTATGCGTAAAGCACATAAGTCTTAATCTAAAGTTTTTCTAACTTTTTTTTTTCTTTTAAACAACACACAATTATATTTTATATACATTATAGGAAAATTCTAAATTAATGAACATTTTTTGTAACAAAAATATGTTTATAAATTAATTTAAAGACTAGTTTTCTAATTAGAGAACAATTATTTGATAGTTAAAATCTTTGTAACTAATTTTAGAGATAAATCTATATATAAATTCTTTTAGTTACCAATTTAAAAATCAATTATATTGATTAATTCATAATACAAGTTATTTTAGTTACCAATAATTTTTATTCTATAAATTTGTATTTTAATTTATTAGTAACAAATTATCTTTAATCATTAAAATCGATCATTATTTAAAATTTTTTTTGTAGATACTAATTTTTTTTTCTCTTTTACGTTCTTACTTAAATTTTGATATTACATAATAGAGGATAAGTAATTTCAAGTTAGAGAAATCATTAAAAGTTGAATGTGTAAAGACTATTATTATTTTTCAATAAAGTAAATTGTAATAATAAAACGAAATTGACTGATAATTTTATTTACATGTATCATTGAATTTGATAATGGTTTAGAATGATTAGATTAAGCATCATTAGTTATTTTAGTTAAACTATGAGCTTTTTACAAATCCAGCTTGAATATTGAGTTTCTCAAATAATGTTTAAGCAAGAACTTTAACCTTGTACAAAAAGTATTATTTTTAGGCAATCAATATATTGAATTTTTCATATAAGATATTGTATTACTTATTTCCAATATTTTACTATTTGTTTTTCTTATTTAAATATATTTTGTACATGTTTAATTTATTTTATTATTTATACTTAATTAATTAAACTTTATTTTGGCCTTATCTTTTTTCATAAATATGTTCGGAGTAAGATTGATTTTGTAAAACTTATTTAAAATTAAAGGAAAATTACAGATCACCAAATAACGAGAGAGACCAAAGTATAATTCGGTCATAATTATTTAGGTTTAGTACCGTCAACGACTTTATTGGATATACATATTTTGTAGTTGGAAGAAATGTAAAAAAAAAATAAAAAAAAAAGATATTTTTAGATAACAAAAATGTACGTATATTTTTTATTCATATTTCGTTAATCTTTAAACTTGAGTTTCTTTTTAGCTGTCGAATTTGTCTTCATTCAATGCCATGTTTGGTTGTTATTTAATAACAACAATGGAAATGAGGAAATCACGAAGAAGTAAGGAGACAAAAACGAAGGAGTCGAACAAATTCTTTGATCATAGCTTATACCGTCAATGTCATGCATAAGATATAGACTGCTTTTTAAATTGGGTTAAATGTTTTAGGTATCTCAACTATATCATAAAATTGGAATCGGTCTCTATTTAAAATATAATTCTATATGGTTTTCTAAATTTAGAAAATAACGTATATAGTAAGTTTCATTCAATGATGTTAAATTTTATGTGACATAATAAACGATGTCTACATGTACATCTACATTAGTGACATGTGTTTCCACCATCAAATGCCTCGCCAATATCAGTGCATTTTATATTTTCAATTATCGCCTTGTTCTTTCTAAAACAAGTTTCAATGTAGAAACCATCGCACCTCACAACTAATGGCAAGGTCGTCACTAGTCCTAGTCGTGGTGCTACCATTCGAAAACACCCTTAGTTCTATCGCAACTACCGTCCTCAAGAGAAATTGAAGAGGAAAAATTAGAGGAAAATTCACCACTGCATATTTTAGAGAAAAAATTATTTTATTTCCAAAAATTAATCATTGACATGTGAATAACACATGTGAAGGTACATGTAAATGTCTTTTGCCATGTCAAACAAAATTGAACGTCGTTGAGTCAGAAAAATTATATCTATTATTTTTTAAAGTTAGGAGAATCAAAATTTTGAGTAGAACCAATTTCAATTTTATAGTTAAACGACCACCAATATATTTAATTATTTTTAATTAACGGTTATTTCCTCTCTTTCATATATCACAACTTAATCACAAAAAACCAATTTATAAATATAGGCAACGATACGTAATCATCCCACTCAAAATAAGACAAACTATGTTGACATTTTTATCTCTCAACTAATCTTGGACTATGTGGTCTAATCCACTAAATTGTTGGACTATGTGGTCTAATCTACTAAATCGACCGGTTAGAGATCAGACACGATGGACTATCTTGCTAACCTATTCTTCTAATTAAAAAATAAATAAAAATCTGGATTTTGTCATTCCAAAACTTATGAAACCTTTTATTCTTATTTTATCAAAAATAATTTTCTTTTGTTTACAATTTTAAGTAAGAAATATATCTACTGTAAAGTACAATTTCAGTCACCTTTCATATTTTAATAAATAATTTGGTCCTGGTATTTTATGTTTTGGCTGTTTTAGTGTAAAAAAGCTCACAATTTTACCCAAAGCTTAAGTTCATATGTTTTATATTTTATTTAACTGAACTATTTCTTGACAATACAAACAATTAGTTATAGAGTTTAATTTGACCAAAATAAAAGAAGTATACACACAAAATTAAAAAGTAAATTAAAAATTACAAGTTTTTTTTTTTTTTTTTTGTTTTAAATGTAAAGACTAACATAATAAGGAAATAAAAAGATCAGGGTGGCATATCAGGAATTAAAGGTAGAGCAAAATTGTAATTTTTATTTTGCACACATTTAAAAAAAACAAAAATTGTTTTGTAATTATAAAAAAACAGTTTTTTATCTAGATAGCCCCTACTTTTGCACTCAGAATTTCCTGGGCATCAATGATGCAACAGCCACACATTAAAGGCAATCCACAAAGTTAAGGAGGAATGGGCCATTTATCATTGAATCGAGGAACAAAAACTATGTGGTTCTTCTTTGAATCGTACATTCATGTGGTCCAACACTTGATATGCCAATTTGGATTAATATGGACTATGCAGATTTACAACCAACAGCAAAGGGAAGGAAAACTGCAGAATGAATTTACGAAGAACCAATCAAAAATGAAAAGGAAAAAAGAAAGAAGGAAAGAAGAAAAGAATCTAATTTACCTGCTTGAGTTGCAAAAGTAAAAGCTACAGAGAGAAGTTTTTCTTTTAGTTCTTGTTTCCATAAAGAACTTTATGTTTACCAACCAATCTCAAAATTAACCATACTTTTCATAATTATTTATTTATTTAACACATTATAATTAAAAATATTGTTAAAAGTATGAATGACCAATTGCATTACCCCTTTTTTTCAAATATTTTATCTTGTAATCTTGTATAGTACCACAAGTAAAAAATAAAAACATATCAGTTTATCCAAAGCATAATTCTTGCAATTCTCCCCACTATAACTTCATATCAACATGAAAATCTCCTTTTTTTCTTTATATTATAATAGTGATTGATTGGCCCATATGGAATTTTCTAGATTGAAATTTTCCATTTCAATTTAAGCTTTTACAATAAGAGGAGAGAGAAGATGATTTCTTTGTACAAAAAATACATGGGATGGATGGATTATTTAGCCTCCTCTACTTCTAGAACGTTGTCAGAAGATGCAGTTTTCTAAGCTTTAAAATTCTGAAGAGAAGCTAGCCAGTGTTCCACGTAGTTTTGGCCTGCTGCAAATTCAAACAGTGTTCCAAACACCAATTTAGAATGGTTCCATAATCTCTTCAAAAGGCAGATACACAAATATTATAATACACATGAATATATCAAGTGATACTGTATTATTAATCAGTAATGGAAATGAATGTTTTCACTCCATTGAAAGCACTTCTATATTAATTCCAAGACAACTTTCCTTAGTTTTCATATGTACAAAGAGCTCAATTGAAAGTGGTGAATAGTTATTTTAACACAATAGTATGCAACTCTTACAAATTCAATCAATTTCATCCGTGAGTCCTATAGATACTACAAGATGATATAGGTATAAATGTACATTCAACCATAAAGATCTAAAAGCCAGGACCACTTTCCATGGACAAAAAAGGAACAATTCTGAGATAAAAAGGAAAGTAGCTGTTCTGTTAACATATCTTATTAGCATATCATATATTATACTATACGCTATCTTTTTAATTCTACATATTATCGAAGAAAAAATGCAGGGTAGAACATGAGAGAAAAATGTCAAGTCATTTGGCTGTGGTAAAAAGGCAGTGATCAATTTGACTGTCCCTTGTACAGTGTGAAGTTTATGACCTTAAATCAGATTGTGATGGTGAAGCTACTTCATCAGTTTCATGAACGAGACTTTTTATCTCTCATGAACACAACCAAGTAAAAGTGATTTACCACCGGAACAAAAATTTCAAGCTAACACTTTACATTCAAAATAAGAATTTGATAAAAGAGAAAAAAGCACATGACAGAAGCATAAGGAAACCTCCTGGAATAGGTAAGATACAAACAAAGAAAATTACCTCATAAATCTAGGCTACTTTGCAGATCAGACATTAAACCGTTAGAATATAAAAGAGGAACAAAAACTCGCATAGGATAGAACAAGAAACCCCAACAATATACACACACCAAGAAAAATGCAAAAATATAATAAATAAATAAAAACAAAGGCCGCGCAGATCAATGCATTTGAAGATAATTCTAAGGAAAAGGCAAAACTACCTGGTCTATATCATGTAGTATGTATTAGCCTATTTGGATTTAGCGAGTTTGAAGCCCCAATTACCATTGCACTCATAATTACTAAACAGTGCATAGTATTTGATAATGACTGACACATTTCTTCATTAGCATCAGAATCCTCAACAAGGCCAAACCATATAGAAAACTGTTGATTACAAAATAATATAAAAGCTTAAAAATACATAAACAAGAACAAGGATCGTTTGACTTTAAAGAACCAGCACAAAAAAAGGTTAATCAAGTAAGTAAAAGTTAAACAGTGCTAGGAGTTGAGAAAGAACAAAATAACTCAAATGAAAACAAAATCAAACATTTCAAAAAAGTCCTGAATCTCACCAGGAGAAAATTCATTTGGAAGGTTCTTGATGGCACTCAAAAGCTCCTTGCTTGAACTCTCCACCTCTTTGCTATAGCAAGGAACCAGCACAGCAAAACTATTATCCATATCGTCATCACTCTGAAGAAATTCAGAACCATGTGGCTCCAACCACCCAATGGACCAATCTGAGTCATCAGATTCAGAGTCTGACCAACAACCATCACCATCAGATGACACCAGCACAACATCGTACTCTCTATCAAGTCTCCTCTCTTCCCTGCTCTGCCATTTCTTTTTACCCTTCCTGTGAGAAGGAGCTATTTTTGTTCCCTTAACAGAAGGAAACTTCAGAGTCTCTCTCTCCTTAAAACCCCATTCAGAAGATGACTTCAGCTGAGAGCCGCTGGAAACTGGCTCTTTCTCTTTGCCACCCCACAACCACCACGACAAACGAGTTAAAGAGACAGCCATACTTCCAATTCCAGTGGTAAGTCAAACCTAAAGGGTCACAATGAGTGAAGCTCTTTTGGTGACCAAAGATTTGTGAAAGAATGAGACCAAAAAATTTGAGAAACCGAAGGGCCAGTGGTTCCTGCCTGTTGCAGTGACCACACTATATTAGGATATGATCCATTCATCAACAAAAGAAAATCAATTGGAAAATGGGGAAGGCCACAAGAATAAATTCAACCCAACAAACCTATTAATATCAATAACAATCAATTAAAAACCAAAACTTTGTTATTAAAAAAAAAAAAAAAAAACACAAGCACGGATGAAACATAAGTTATAAATTCACCAAGGTTTTCTTAAATATCAAACCCAGTTTAGAAAGTTGAAGAACTTGACCTAGAATTACTGACCCATTTCCAATAATGAACTGTTAGCAAAACTTATTTCAGACGTTTTACACTCCCATAAAAGCATAAAATAATATCTAAAATAACTATCCAAATATCAAAGGAATAATTTTTCTTGTTTCTTATTTATCCAAAAATACCAACACAAATCAAGCACAATGACAGTCATGTTCGGTCTATCCACTGCAAAAATGGAAAAAGAACACGAAACCCAGAGAATATTTTGAGTAAAGACCTTTGCTCTAGGTCAAAATCGAGAATTCCCCTAAACTCAATTCTCCAAAGAATCACCGGAAAATCCCATACTCCTCGCCGGAAAAACAGAACCTTTCAAACTGCTATGCTACTGGAAAGAAAAACAGGGGAGATCGGACCAAGAGTTTCCTCCGGCGAGAGAAAAAACCGATGACACAATGCATAGGCTCAGTGAGACAACTCGAAACCCTAACTCGCAAATTAACCCTCTCTCTCTTTTATCTTACTAACTGTCTTCCCCCTTCTGCTTCTGTTTCTGGGTACGCTGGGAAGCAAACCCAATCGCTCGCTCAAAGCGTCGTCTTCATCTGAATTTATAGAGCTATTTTTTCACCTTTTCTTTTCTCATCAACGGTCAAGATTGCACCAGTTACTCTGATTTACGGCCAGATAGAGGATCTTTCTTCTCTTACTCTGATTCTCACTCATCTTATAATAATTCATTCCTAGCCTATAGAGTAAGGTAGTTAACAATATAGCATGAATATATGTTTTTTAATCAGAAAATATTTGACGTTGATTCAGCGATAGAAGAGATAATAACCGTCCAAACTAGCTGACGTGGATGACCATTACCCAATCATGGTATGCATGTGCAGTCCAACTTGTGGACATGTGTCAATAATGTCAACCAAAATAAGTAATATAAGATTATAATTTATAAGGAATAACTTATGATAAAGTTAAATTTATAAAAAAAAAATATTTTAACATTATTTTAATGCCGATATCTTTTTCGTTTTGTTATACATATATATTTTTCTAAAAGTATGCTTGTATAGTACTAACATACTTTTAGAAATAAATTTTCTGTGGGATATATAGTTGCCTACAAACAAAATCTTATTTCGTTGTTTATATTCTGAAAAATACTTATAGTTTTAATTTTAAAAATCAAATATAAATAAATATATGAAAGGTATACTTTTTTTATTTGAACAAATTTAAGGGTGAATTATTTAAATATAATGTTTCGACTTGATTGGGATGTAGGTGATGAAAGATAAATTTCTAATTCAGTTGAATAAATTCGAGTTGAAATTATTTTTTTTCTAATAAGTTAATCCAATATAATATTTTCTTAATGAAAGATGGAATATAAACAAGACAAATAAAATATAATGAAAAAAGAATACAAAAATTTCATCTAATCGATTTAAGTATAAACATACTTAATTAATATAGTAGATGGTTGATTGGCTCCTGCCAAACTTGGAATTTTGTTTTTTTTTTTTTTAAATATCAATATAAGTTTGATTGGTTTTATTTCTTTTGTCGTAAAAGAAAAATCATTAGGACTTATAGTGGTTTCTATATTTAAAAAACAAAATAAATAATTAAAGTTGTCATGAATCAACGATTTCAATTTTTTGATATACAAAAATTGATAAAAGTCCTGACGATTTTACTTTTACTAAAAAATAAAAGAAATTGATTACAAACATGACAACTTCAGACTAGATGTCATCATGAGTCCTAACAACTTCATCTTATTTTAAAACAAAAATTCAAATGACTCTATTTTACAATTACAAGTTAAAAAGAACCATGTTTTACAAAAAAACCTCAAATTTGCTTCTATTAAATCAAACATGATGGCAAATAATTAATTTTGGTGTATACAAACAAAAGTATTAATTTAAATATACATATGATTTGGTTTTCTCTACAAACGAAATTATGTCTATAACACAATCATCTAAAAGTTTCATACGAAAGTCTTTACATATTGTATGTAATACTATGTGGGATGAGTAAAGTTATTCTTCATTTAAATAGTTTTAAAAGTTACTTAGGATTTGCACAAAGAAAGAAAGATAAAGTCTAGTGTTGCATCTTACTTCAATCATACACCTTTCTACCAACTTTAAATAAATTGATTTATCTTACGAGAGATCAAGTTGTGTCAAATACATCAAAAGATATTTATTACATTTAATGATGCTCTCTTTCTAAATAAGGTTCTACATGAAAATGTGGATGTAAACTTAAGAAATATTTGTGTTAATTATCTTTTTCTGCAATTACTTATGTTAAGTTTGAACAGATGTTAAGCTAGTTTATCTATTTTGTTTCTTTGGATAACTAATCTATGGGAAATTTATAATTTATTAGAAATAATGATGAATTTAGGAAGCTAATTATAGTATAATCAATTTCTTTATGTTAGGTTGCACTAGAACAGATTACATAAGATTTCCACCTAAAAACTCATACTATTTTTGTGTAAGTTTTGATTTATGTTTTCGTGCTTCCAATTACTTATCCACTTTTATTCTTTTAAAAGAAATCAAGAAAAAAAATTAAAATTATACTATTTTAGACTATAAGTGGAGATAAGAGAGTCTAGTCAAGTTGAAAAGAAGAGCAAATGAAGGCTTAGTCTGAATAGACAAATACACATCTCAAAACAAAACATTCTAAACAATATTCACAATATAAAAAATTCAAATGTCTTTTAATTAGGAAATTAATATTTTTACTATATAACAATAAAATTGGATTGAATTCGCAAATTTAAAGCTCATAAATTCATTACTTGTTCTAGTTTTAATTGAGTGGGCTATATAATATACTTTGAAAAAATAATTGAGTTGAATTAAATTATACATTTACAAATTGAATGAAATAGTATTTGAAATTGATAACATTAACAACTGCTTTGTTTATTTTTTGCAGTTATATGTCAATATTTATGGTTAAAGTGATCAATATTTTATAAAAATTGTAAAATATCTCAGATAGTAAAACAATATATTGTAACAAATCAAGTTTTTGTAACAAGTCGTGAAGGTAAATAAGAAACCAAATCAAGTTTATCTTCTCCAAACTAACTTCTATATCAAGTATGAAAATAGGAATCTCCTTCACCATTTAACTTCTATTACAAAATATTGACACTAATTAACTTATAAACAAGTTTAACTATTTTTACACTGATTGAAAACAATAATTTATTTATTTAATATTTTATTTTCATAATATAAAAAAATTAAAATAAACAGTATTGAACAAAATTTAGAAAATTAAATTTATTTATATTTAAGTTCACTAAATATGATTCATTATATATATACAAATTGAGTATCAGGGGAACAACCATAGATCAAACTTAGTAATCTTAATAAAATAGCTGTAACCACTATTTGAATGTGATTAACCTCTTAGTGATTGAACTAATTATGAAAAGTTCATAAGTTTAATTAACACGACATGTAGTTATCCAAGTAAATGTTCCATTAAATGAAAAACGAGATTAATTAGTAATCAATATAAACTCTAATAGTGATTTAAGAAGTTGCATTAAAGAACTTGTTTAAGGTGAAAGAGGGCACGTAACAGCTTAGTAATTGATCTACACAAGTTTCTACGAAATTGATTGAAAGTGAGTCATCATTTTTTCCACGAACAAACTGAAAGGTGGGTGCCCATGGAGTAATCAATACTCAAAGAATATAGAATATTGAATATGGGAATTAAGTAATCGGAAAAAGTTTGCATAGAAAAAAGAATGACAAGTATTGACGTAGCAAGAAAGAAAGAAAGAAAAAAGTGTGTATTTTCTCATTGGATTTTCTTAGAAGGAGCTCCTTCAATTGACTTTTGTTCCATGTTCTCTTCTTTTAAAAGATTTTAAATTGTTACCGTTTGTCCAACGTTAAAATAATTGAGTTGCAAGAATTGATGTTTACACTAATTAGGGTAGTTTTATATATGAAGCAAAGTTTATACAATATAAAAGTATATCGTAATATCGCTTTTGTTCACGTATTTATATATTATGGGTTAAATATGTTTTTGTCTCTCAAATTTTAGTGAATTTCAGAATTAGTTCATCTTTGAAACTTTATACCAATTTAGTCATTCATCTTTAGAAATGCATAGATTTAGTCATTTTTATTAATTTTTATTAAGTTTATTTGTCATTTTAAACGCATTTTATGATAATATTTGAGTTAACATTAAAGCGAAAATGTGTCAAACGGTATAAATAATTCAAATACTATTATGAAATGCACTTGAAACATCAAATAAATTTAATAAAATTTGGTTAAAATGACTAAATTCACGCATTTTTAAAGATAAAAGACTAAATTGACAAAATTTTAAAAAGATATTAATTCTAAATTTCATTGAAATTTGAGGGACAAAAAATCTGTATATTATTACACAATATCCCATATAGTTTAACATCGTGATACTTTCATTGTTCTAATGATATTTCTTTGATTCAATTTAGCCATTAATTTTCATTGTTTGTGTCATCGATGGCTAACAATCCAATCTTGTAGGTTAAATATGCTATACACATGCACCCTTCTTACTTATGTATAATCTTATTTTATGTAATTTCTATAATCTAATTATAACTTCTACCAATATTTTATTTTTTACACTGTTTTTATGACTTTATTTAGTGGAAAGTGGTGTGTTTCAAAGTATTGTCACCGAACATATTATAAAATATGTCGACATAAACTTTTAATGATGCTTCTTTAAGGCGTTGTCGAGATAAATTTTGGCCAGACCCGTTGTGCTGTACATCTTGGAAAAAACGATATCATGACTTTTGGAAGGGAGAATAAATTTTGAACTGACAGAACTTTATTTCCTTCTGTGAACTTTTTCCATTCTTTAATGAAATTAATTCTATTATAAATATTTGTATATTATTTACTCATTATAAATGTAAACTCAATACAATTATTATAACAAATAATTAATAATTAGAAAATAATATAAAAATGGTTTGTATTGTCAATTATTTATAATTATGTCCTTGTTTATGTTTTGTTAATGTAGCTGCTTTTTTTCTTTATCTACAATTTTGAGTAGTGAAAATGTAGTGATTAGGAAATGGATGACCTTAACATAATGTTCTATTGATACTTACTTAACAAAGATTTGAGATAAAACAATGAGTTTTTGTTGAAAAAATTACCAAGAACTTATGGGACTGTGTAAGATTTGGACTAAAGAAAGTAAAAGAGATACAATGAGTCAAAAAGTTATTAAATGAATCCCATAGTAGCAATGGCGGAGCTTCATAGTAGCGGGGAGGGGCCATGGCCCCCCGAATGATTTTTGATTTTTTAAAAATTATATATATTCTTAAAAATTTTTAAAATTTTGAAAATTTTAAAATTATAGATAGTATATTTAAAATTTATAAAAATTAAATTGTCTTTTTATTTCTTTTATAAAATATAACGTGTAATGTTAATAAATAATAAAACATAAAATCAAATATAATAAAAAATAAAAATATTTAGATTTAATTACTCTTTTGGTATCTGTTTTGGTCTAAAAATTTTAAATTACGACTAAAAAATTGGAACTAAATTGAGACTAAAAAACTGGGGGCCAACTTGACATTTTTCGTAAGAGTAAACAAAAGACTAATTAAATCAAACATTTATTAAGATTTTTTTTTTCTTTTGTCATTGCCTTTTTAATTTTTCACAAAATTGTACTAATGTCTTACTCTCATTTTTTTTTGGAAGAAGAAATTAAGTTAAACACGTACTAATTATTTTTTATCTCATTTCTCATTTGTTTCCTTTATTTCTCAAAAAAAAAATAATGTAACTCTCTCTTGTTTCACTTGATGAAATATTAATTTAATAGTTATAAAAAAACATTTATCTCACAAGCCTTTTGAATACTCATTTTTTATGATTATAGAAGCAAAACAATAATGTATTATATGTTTTTTATAACTGATTTTTAATTGTGACTTGATTATAATATATTTTTCTTTGAATAATTATATCCCTCAATCTTTTATTAGATTATGATAAATTATTGTAATATATTAAAAAAAAGTATATCGATGAACAATATTCATTTGGTAAAAGTTATAACTATACGTGAAGATGAAAACAAGATAAATTATACTTCTTCTTATCCTTCTTCACATCATTAAAGCATTTAAAACATTATACTAATGATCCAATATGACATCTAACATCCAATTGTTTGATGGAAGAGTCATTTTCTTAAAGCGTTACACTAATGATCCAATCAGATGATCAAAAAATTATATTATTTTGGCCCTTCCAAATCTCTTGGTCAAGATCCGCCACTGCATAGTAGATTGTTTAAAATCTCACCCAACCTAATATACTCAAAGATGGATATCTAGACATTTGAAAATTGACTTATATGTTTTGGACCCTGAAACTAGGCTTAAATCCATCCTATAAGTTGAAGTTTTATATCTTATATTTGGTTATTATCATTGAATTTTTTTGTGTAATCTTTTGTTATTATCTTTGTAATCTTTGTTTTTATTCTTGTAACTGAAATATTCCCAAGATTTTAGGAATAAGAATGATTTGTAACTATTTTCACCTATAAATAAAGGGTTAACTCAAATGGTCAAGAAATGAAACTATTTTAGCCTAAACTATTTTGACCTGAGTGTTCTCTATTTCACTTTAAGTCAAGAGTATTCTTCATATTTGTTTTTGGTAAAAGACACTTAGTTTTTGCAAGAACAAAAGGTAATTATTAATTAAGTTACTTCAACTACAAGAAAATATTTATCATTGACAGATGTTTCTTTTGGTAAATTATATCGATGAAATTATTGTTTAGACTTTGACTATGTTGTGGTAATAATCGTCAGTAAATATGTCAATAACGAGTATTTTTCAAAATTCATCGGTAAATTAGTTGAGGATGGATTTTTTTTTAAATAAATTGTTGAGTCAGTAATTGAATCTTTTGAATATCTATTAGTAAATTTGTCGGTAATTCAGCTTTTTAAAAATTAACCAGTAAATTTGTCAATAAATGCATTTCATTAAAATTTGTCAATGATTTTGTTGGTAAATTTGGCGCCAATTTTCTCATTATATTTGACATAATATTTGCTATAAATTAATTAGATATGGTGAGAAAAAGAAGAAGAGAAGAAAGGGGAGGAGGAGGAGGCGACGACGACGACAACGATGGATGAGGGGAAGGAGTAGGAAAAGGAGGAGAAGAGAAATAAGAAGACAATATTGCTCCATTTTTACAAAAGTTTAGACTAAATTGAATCCAAAGAACAAATTTAGGGACCAAATTGAGATTATGCTCACGTGGCACTCCATATCACATTGTTATTGTCACATCACACTAACCTTGGCATATGACACAAATGTGAAGTGACACGTGAAAAAAAATTCAAAAAAATAAAAGAAAAAGTAAAAGAAAAAAATTAAAAAAGATTAAAGAAACATTAAAAAAAAGATAAAAATAACCACAATTGACATGTGATAATGACTTCAACACTATATGTGCAATAGTAGCAAAAATGACTAAATTGAATCACTTTTAAAAAAGTCATAACCAAATTGAAAAGAAAAAAAACTAGAAGACACACTTGACACTTTAAAAAAAAAACAATGATCAAAAGAATAATTTGACCTATTTACTTTTTCCTTTTACCTTTAATATTTTTTAATGTTAAAAATATAATGTAACTTTTCAAATATTTATCGTTTAAAAAAATGCAAGTGTAGTATTTGTTGGGTATTGGGCTCCCTTCCTCTGTGGAGAAAAGGTCCAAAATTTGAGAAGCCCATGTCTCACTTAAACCTAGTGGAGAGGAGGCTATAAAATAAAGAGAGAGACAAAACAATAGAGTCAGAATACACTGAAAGCCCTAACACATAGAGGGAGAGGTAGAGGGAAAATTCTGTTCACGTTTTTCATAGAGCTGTCGCAGTAAATTCGGCGCTGCGGATTCGTTCACCGTTGGA
>Ga0209589_1004000_pt1 | contig 25631 bp, 18 predicted proteins | sample CowpeawhiteBW_FD_187525 | JGI IMG/M metagenome (GOLD analysis project Ga0209589, IMG submission 187525) | Root nodule microbial communities of legume samples collected from California USA - Cow pea white BW (SPAdes) (version 2) | ecosystem: Host-associated > Plants > Roots > Nodule | place: USA...
TTAAAATAAATATATTTAAAATTTTAATATTAAATACAATTAATATTATTAAAATATTTAATAAAAATATCAATTTTAATAAAAATAATCATAACATTATATAAAAGTAAAATTTGGTCTAAATTTGGAGTGTCTGAAATTGAAATTTTTTTAAAAAAATTGGGACTCAAATCAAATTAAATTAACAAATATGAGGACCAAATTGAGATTCAAACAATAATTTGACATGTGTCACCATATTAGATTGACACGTGGCACACTACAGACGTGACACGTGGCATAAATATTTTTGAAAAAAAATTAAAAAATTACAAAAAAATTACAAAAATTCAAAAAAACGAGGAGCTGACACGTGACACCTACTTAACGGTGTTAGTTCTCTACTAACGGAAAGGATCTAATTGATACTAATTTACAAAAATGAGGACCTAATTGAGACTAATAAAAATACGAGGACCAAATTGAGATTTTGCGACAAAAACGAGGACCAACAGAGTATTTTAACCTAAATATATTATACTTTTTAAAACATGAAACATTTATAGGTTTAAACATTCTTTTTCATAAAATTATCGATTAGATCATTAGAATTTTTTCAGTTTTAATTTAGTCATTCGTGTTTTAAAATATTTTAGAAATCGATTCTTGTTAACACAATATTAACAATGTTAACCGATGTATATGTGTGTCAATCTATATTAGTCAAGTGTTGAAGTCCTACCATAATAGTGTAACATAATACTATTAGTGCTAGTGATGACAATGCGGGTCGGCATGGCCCACTTAGGCTTGGCCCGCATAAGGCCCGCACAACACGGGCTGGCCCGCCCTGCATATCATTTGGCTCGCGGGCTCGCAGGCTGGCCCGTTTTTTTTTTTATAATTTTTATGATAAAACTTTCAATGTTTAAAAATTAGAAAACTTTAAGAAGTTCACAAAATTAAGTAAAGACTTTGGAGAATTAGATGATAAATTGATAATTCAACATTTTCATCATATTCATACTATGACATACACAATATATTCTTTAAATTTTAACACATTAAAAATTACATAATACTTGTATTTTCCAGTTATACAAGAATTTGAAACGTTAATGCAAAAGTCTATAAAATAAGTAATTAATATACACAAGTACAATTTTTTTTTAATTTTATGCGGGCTTGCGGGCCGGCCCAATGAAACAGACCCTAATTGTCATCCCTAATTAGTGCCACGTGTTATCTTTGGGATATGTGCCATGTAAAAAATCTCAATTTAATATCAATTTGTTATTTTGTCTCAATTTTATTTTATTTTTTTTAATTGAAATTATATTACATATTTTTAAATTAAGATTAAATTTAACTTTATAATAGGTTTTACAATGATATGTTTATTAAAATTGATATTTTAATCAAGTTAAATTTATTTAAATTTATATTTTACATTAAACTTTATTTAAATTTTGTTTCATATTTAAATATATGGCTAATTTATATACAAAGGTTAAAGTTTATATAAAAACAACTTTATATATTTAAATGTAAATTTTTTAAATAATTTAAAATAAATACATTTATTAAAAATGTAACACAAAAATTTGAATAAAATCTAATATAAAATTCAAATTTAAATAAACTTAATCTTGTTAAAATTATATATTTTAATAATGATACCATTGTAACATCTATATAAAAGAACCTAAATCAATTTTAGGAAGGGATGAAATTGTTTGAATTAAAAAAATTGGACCCTTTTTCAACACATGCTAATATTTATTTAAATCAAAAAAGATTAAGAACAAATTAAAAATAAAAAATACTACAGTAAAATTAGTTAACATTTATAATATCGTATTAAGAAAAAAAACTAAATCGTAACGCATTTTAAATAATGGAAGAAATTAGATTAAAAAAAATAGAATAATAATATTTTAATTTATTTTTTTATTCATTTTTAATACACCACTTCAATCATTCTTTTCATCATCATATTATATTATTATAAAAAAATTAATAATTAAAAAAGTAAATCAAAAAAGTAAATCAAAATATTATTATAATATATATATATATATATATATATATATATATATATATTTTGTAGATAAACTTTGGTATGCATCTAAAAGTGTCTGAGCCGTTTTAAAACATATTTAATAAAATGTCTTGCAAGTTGAAAATGACCCTTTTGAGTCGTGCGAGGCTGCGACATAGCCACCGCACATTTCGTGATCTGCTTCCAACTACGAACTCCTCAACCAGTTTTAATTATCACGTGAACCTAATCCTTTGCTTTACATTCATACAAACATTTGAGTAGAGCAAAAATTAAATACATCTTCACCAATTTCCAAACTTGTTGGAGTTAATCAAATGGGTTTTTCAATTGCAAACTTGTGGATAATTTTGTTGAATGGTTTGGAGTTAGAGAGATTTATGTTTTTTTTTTCTTTGTTCTTTATCTCACATTAAGTATTTGGATAGCACTTATAAGATATCTATAAGATTTAGATAAATACATCGTCGCTTCTTACACAAGTTTAAATGTTATTTTGTTAATCCCAAATATTTGCTCATGTTTCGAAAGTTTAAATGTTATTTTGTTAATGATATAAAATCTTCCGAACTATTTGCTCATGTTTCGAAATAAGACTATTCTTCCAATATGTTAGAAAATTTGACAAAATATAAAGTAACTAATTCATTAAGAATATTAACGAAAAATAAATATATTTATTTTTTAATAATTTTTTTCCATGTCAGATACCAGTGGGTGGATAATAATGCGAGAGAGAAAAAAAAACAAGTAAAAATATCAATAAATATGTTAATGATTTAATAAAATAGAAGTGTATAAAATTTAAAATTAAAAGAGTGAATCTGGCATAAATTAAGTGCACATTTTGTCGTTTAATAAAGGTATTTTCAATATTAAATTGTTATTCGAATTAAACACAAATTTCAATTTTGGTATATTTTAATTTCAATACAAAATTTAATTTTGTTCGTTTTTTTTTCAACTTTTGTCATTATAAAATTATTAAATATGTTATAAAAATCACAAAACATTTTTTTATAAAAATATTAAACATTTATAAGAAAAAACTTAAATAAAGGAACATGTAAATTATTTTTTATATAATTATTATATTAATAATTTAATGTTTTATATTTATACATAAATTACATAGTTTTATAGTTAAAAACTATAATACAAAATCCACATTTTGTTTTAATGAATGATAATATGTTATAAGTAAAATATAGTTAAGTTTTAAAATATTTTTTAAGAGATATATTTATATTATTAGTTGCCAATTGATTCTAAGTTTATAACACGATTTTATTCATTATGGTTCTATTTTTAATTTGGAATTAATTTTCAAAATATTAAAAATTCACTTTTAGTCAAATTTTAGGTTTTAAATAACTTTTGGTTATATTTTACTGATTCAATTTAAATACCTTTAATAATAGATAAAGTTAAATCACAATCAATGTTTATTAAACTAAAACCTATTTAAACAATATATACAATATACAATATACATTTTACATATTGTTTTGTTTTTGTGTAAGGTCGAATGTGCACTTAAATAATTTGTTAGTGCGTTTACTCTAATAAAATTTTTTTATGTGTTCAGTCAGGTAATATGTGGGTATGTATATGTTAAAGTGGTCCGATGTTAAAATCAGTTAAAACTTAATTAGTCAAAAATGCTATAATAAATATATAATAAATATATTATTATACGTTTAACTTGTATTTATAATTTTCTTTATTATTTTTATTAGGTAGGACCCACAATTTCATTATCTTTAAACTTGTTTAAGTTAATCGTATATTTAACTTATTTTATTGATGACTAATCAAATTTTTTGCTCAACTCAGTCACTCGTTCATTTGTTTATTCAACCATACGGATCAACGTATATAGTACATATATTAAAAAATAAATAAAAAACATTAAACATCAAATTTGTTTATTTCAATTTCCACGTGTTAAATCTCATGACATATGTATTTTGTATTTATATACATCATGTGAAGCATAATTTTTATTGTGAATTCAGTATGATCATCTTTATATTTATTTATTTTCTTTTTTTAATACATTTTTATGTGACAACAAATATTTATTTATTTATATATTTTAATAAATTTTTACGTGACAAAAAATCATCAATAAACTTTAGAGTTTAAATACAATTGAGATGTCAATAGAGATTTAATATGAACTTATTCATAGAAAGACGATTCCACGCAAATTTGCAGTAAATGTTTAATTTATGTCTCTCTGGCATAAAGGTAATTTTGTTAACTTTGGTAAGTAAAAAAAGTTACACCTGATCGCAGTACATTCTTAATATACGTGTGTTCATACTAAACAACCCCTAACAGTGCACATTTATTACATTTTTAAATGGATGCAACATTTGTATGGTAAGAATTAATTTGTTACTAAGGTGGGTAAAAACAAATAATTAGTCTGTTTTAATATTAAATTAAAACAAATAATAATTTTATTGGTAGAATATAAGTTTGCACAGATGAGATAGGTGGGTTGCTCAACACGTGACTTAAGCGCAAATTAATGTAATCAATTAATAAATTAAAATATAAATATTGTCGAGATTTATTTAAGAATCTCTGAAATATTATTAGCTTCGTATTAGTTTGTTTCTTGTTGGATGCGTATAAATTTGTTAATGTACAAGGTAATAGAAATGTACAAGCTGTCATTCTGGTATTCCCTTTTTAGCTGTCTCTTTCTCTTACCACCACCCTTTTCTTTAATATTATTATTTTTATTTTATTTTTTGAGTACAAAGTACTTCTCTAGCATTATATACGAAATACGGGTCCTCTCTTTCTATTGTTCTGTATTCTATGTTCTTCATCTAAGTCCCTCCCTCTCTTTGCTCCATGCAACTGTTCTTGCACTGGATTCAGAACTTCGTGGCCTCATTGCAGTTTCAACTTGCTGCTGCTCAAGCACACATGAAGGAGCTAGTAAGTACGTTGTCTTGTAATGCGATAACATATTTTAAACTAAGGTTTTTTCCATTAGTGTTGTTATGAACCGTTTTTTTAATTTGTTTTCAATCTCAGATATCCTGTAGAATAGTTTGTTTCACAGGCTTCAACAATCACAGCATGTTTTTATTTTTGTTCCTGAGTCTGGCTTTTACAGTACGCTTCCAAGTTCAAACAGCAGTCATAAATTTACGTCAATATCTTGTCAGGACTTAGGATCCAATTTAGAATTACGACAGTTTGAGAGAATGGAGATTGGTGACTCCGCTAAGGTAGGTTAGTTGAGATATTGCTTTCTTGTCTGTGAAAATGAATGTAAAGTAGAGATCTTTGAAGTTCATTTGAAGTTCAGTAGTATGGTAAGATAAGCTATTATTTTCGTATAAAATTTTCCGATTCGGAAATAGAATTTCAAATGCTTTTCTGGGGAAGCATTTGGATATCTCTATAGTGACGGTTATGCTTCTAAACATTGTATCGAACTGAATGGATTGTTAGCGTTTGAGAAGAAGCACTTTGTTATTGCAAAGTTGGAATTGCACTTTAGTTCTTCTCCTTTTCTATCTTCTTTTTAGGTGGCAGTGCTTTTCCTTGTGGCAATATGTGCTGCTGTGGAAAGCAACGGAGAAGACAACGGTGGACCATGTAAACAGAATGCGTTGAATGCGAGGCCTCACAGTGTGTCGATCTTAGAGTTTGGGGCTGTTGGAGATGGAATAACACTGAACACCGTTGCGTTCCAAAACGCAATATTTTATCTCAAGTCATTTGCTGACAAAGGGGGTGCCCAACTATATGTTCCATCTGGTACATGGCTTACTGGGAGTTTTAACCTCACCAGTCACCTCACTCTGTTCCTTGAGAGAGGTGCTACCATCATTGCATCTCAGGTTCAGTTCTATTTTATCTTCGAGCTCAATGAAAAAAATTACTATTACTATTATATTGGAAAATATCTCTTGAAAAATTTTATTTATACTTTTTTTTTTTTTATATCTTTTATCACTTCAGGATTGTTCTCATTGGGATGTTGTGGATTCGCTCCCTTCTTATGGTAGAGGAATTGGGAGATATCGCAGTTTAATATACGGACAGAATTTAAGCGATGTGGTGGTTACTGGTAAGAAGCTTCTTTCATTACCATTTTATCTTTCTAGTATTTGGTATATGCAGAGTATTTCTTTCTCACTTGAATTGGTATATTTAACAAATGCAACAGGTGATAATGGAACAATAGACGGGCAAGGTTCTGTCTGGTGGGAGCTGTTCAGTTCTCATTCCTTAAACTACAGTCGACCAAATCTTATAGAATTTGTTGATTCTGTTGATGTCATAATTTCCAATTTGACTTTTGTAGACTCTCCAGCTTGGGGCATCCATCCGGTATATTGCAGGTACCACAATCTCATTTTTGGGTTTACTCACTAATTTCTAGAAGGAAACTGTTTTTCCCCATTTTTAATCTTCTTTCGACAACGCAGTAACGTTCAAATTCAGAACATTACTTCTCGTGCACCTGCCGAATCCCCTTACACAAGTGGCATAGTTCCAGGTATATCAATTACTTTTAGTTGTCTCATAGCACACAAGCTACACACCTTTATTTCGCAACCAGTTTGATCTGTAATTATAGCTGAAGAAAGCCTTGTTTACTGTTAATTGGTTTATTGGTCCCGTTAATAATACCCTTGCTTTTTGTTTGTTCAATTCTCAAAGGTGTTTTTCATCATTTTGATATTTTCGACATGCACTTTAGTCACGTACTGGTGGTAGTATCTTGCATTGCTTTTCTTCATGGCTCATTAGTTCTTGCAACTTTCAGATTCTTCTAAGGATGTTTGCATCGAGAACAGTAACATTAGCTCTGGTCATGATGCAATTGTGTTGAAGAGTGGCTGGGATCAGTATGGAATTGCCTATGGAAAACCAACCTCGAGTGTTCAAATCAGCAATGTTTACCTACAATCATCGTCAGGTGCTGGCTTGGCTTTTGGGAGTGAGATGTCAGGGGGAATATCAGATGTTATTGCAGAAAAGCTTCATATACTTAACTCGCCTATAGGCATTGAACTGAAAACAACTAGGGGCAGAGGTGGCTATATGAAAGGCATCCTCATTTCTGATGCAGAATTGGAAAATATTCATTTGGGAATAAGCATGACAGGATACTCCGGTTTCCATCCAGACGACAAGTATGACACAAGTGCACTTCCAGTTGTTGATAGCATTACTTTCAAGAATGTGATGGGTGCAAATATTGATGTTGCGGGGAATTTTTCAGGAATATTTGAATCACCATTCTCAACAATCTGTCTTTCAAACGTGACTTTTTCTCTCAGTTATGAGCTATCCCCTTCATGGTTCTGTTCTAATGTGATTGGTTTCTCCGAGGAGGTGATTCCTGAGCCATGTCCCGATCTCCAGAGCTCGTATTCCAAGTTCTCCTTTTCTTGCTTTCCTTCCCTATATCCACACTCTAGTAGTAATATCTCAGGCTCTTTAGACCAAGAACTATAGTCACCCAATGCATCTAAAGCCTCTTCAACTTCGTCCAATTTTCCAATAAACCAAAATTCTTGATGCAAATATGTTCCTTCTCTTCAACATTCAGTCAACCTTCCATTTCTTGGTGTCAAGTCCAGATAGTACATTCATGTACAGCCTCAATTTCTTCATTCATGTAAGAAAATTTTTGATGGTGGTGTACAGGCAAAGACGCTTTTTGCTTTGGACGTATCATTTAAAACAAAGGAGTGCTACCTTGATTCTTTGTCTATCGTGAATTGGCTCTGTGGTACACTGTGTATTGGTTTTGATAAAGCAAAGCTGACAGTTTTCTCTTTAATTCACATTATATGATTGCTTCTGTTGACTTGCTTGGTATGGCAGAAGCATGCACGGTGATGGAATTTATTAACCTTGAATTCCATGACACTGTGTTTTCTTATCACAGCCAATCTTAAAATAACACGCGGACAGGAATATTAGGAGGTAGATTTTGATTAACAAGGTTGAAAGATTTGTGTCCTCTATCCAACGTTAGGTCAGTGGTCTTGATTCTTCTGCTTTTCCTTTTCTCCATTGGTAGACAGCTATACTTGACTAAATCTGATGGATCGCGAGTGGCCACCAATTCCACCAATGGCCGTGCATTGTCCCACTCCACCCTGGAGCTGGGAAACCTGAATCAGATGGTTACATCACTTCACCTTTCTTACGTACCATCTAATTAATGGAGCCACCACTAAACCTAAACCAAGAATTCGCGTGCAAAACATGGTCACCATTGTCATCAAATCTATAAGCGATACGTTACTTTCTTCATTTGCATTATATTCACAGATATGTAGGTACTATCATGTTTTTCTTTGCAAGAACTTGTAAGGATTTTCTAAAACAAAGAGATTCTCGTACGCTTTTAAGTCAATGAATAATTAAAAAGTCGTTACTTCCAACAATTATTTAATGATGATTGCTTTTCTTTTATTTGAAATGGAGGGCCCTCCCTGGTACCATGTCTTTTGCATTAGTATTTTTTTCAACACCATCAAGAACTTTGCTAGTAAAATTGATTGATTTAAGAGTGAGAAGCATTTGGCTTATACACTTGTCAGCTTAATTTTGATAGCAGAAAATTTAACAATGTTAATAATTATCAACTCTGTAAAGGGTAGAATGATAGAATGTGATAAAAATAAGTTATAATTAATTGAATGTAACAAGGAAATCATGAAATACGCGTCCTCTTTGTAGGACATGGAGACGAATTACAGCTAAACCCAGACTCCCCTATCCCTTCATTTTCTTTCATCATCATATCCCTTAACAGTCCTTGTAGATCCTCCGTTGTTCCTTTCTCATCCTGAAAAACAATTAAGATCCAAAATCAATTAGAACTATTATGTTTTAAGAAGAAAATCAATAAATAAAAACTCCTCTCAGTGCCAAGATACTAACCAAGGGTTCAATGTAGAATGCCATATACTTAATATCCAAGTCTTGTTTTGAAGTTATAAAATGCAAGTAGGGTCACTTTTCTCAACCTAGAATGGTTTGAAGAACTAATTTTTTTTTTTTTCAATTTAGGAGACATGAAAACAAAGTTATCTAAAATTTTAGATACTTAAAATTATTAAACTGAATCTAAATATACGATTTAAATTAATTTAAGTACACTGAAGCAAGTTTTTAATTATTTAAAATTAGTTTCAATAAAATCAATCTCAATATACTTCTGCTTCACCATTTGCATACCTTGGGTCTTTCATTCTGCATCATCAAGATCATTTCTTGCATGAAATCAACAAATCCCTGTAATTTTGACATACGAAATTCAGCCATCAAATCTCATATTCTAATTAATTAATAATTCATAATTCATAACATAAAACCCACCTCATCATCATCCTCTCCAATTAGACCAAACAAACCAGCATCATATATCCTTCTCTTCCCTGTGTTGGACAAAACTATATTTACAAAGGAAAACAGACACATTCAGTTGCGGTTTTATCATAATAGAAGTGACATATACGTTGGATTTGTTGTCGTGAAGTAAAGCACCTGAATAAGCCTCTTGAACGTGCTGAAACCGTTTTTTTGCCTCCGGTGCAAACTTTGGGTCCTTGCTCCATCTATCAGGATGCCACTTCTTTTAACCAAAAAGTTCAACACAAATGCACTCGATTCAGAACCATGTTAAATTCAAAAACAAATGACAATAATGTTACTGACAATAACATAAACATGGTACAATGTTTAAGTTTAAACAAGACAATACCAGAGCCATCTTCCGATAAGCGCATCGAATTTCACCATCGCTCGAATGTTTGCCAATCCCAAGCACCGAATAGAAGCAAACGGCGTCGTTTGACATTTTTGCTTGGAACAATTATAACCCAAAGGTGAATGTTGTTATTTTAGTTAAACGATGTGGGAGGTGGTGGAGGTTCTCGTAGTTTTTTATGTTGTCAGAAAGGTTTGGAAGTGAAAGATCCATGTCGTGCTCTGCACCCAGAAACTTCCAGAGATTTCCTTTCGGTCTTCCTCGTCCACCAGTTACTCGACCAATAATCAATGAATGTTCCCAGGTTGTACCAAAGCACAAATTGTTCTTGCCCAGCCACATAAATTCAATTATTTATTTATTTTTCTCTCCTAGATTCATTCACCAATAAATTAAAAAACAGAAAAAGAAAACGAAAAAGTGGTAATAACTTTTTTTTTTGTGGCTACGTTTTTATTTAAGGTTTTTTCCTAGATTGTTTAGAAGTGTTTATATAATTTATTTGCACACACGTTTGAGAGGGTTATGAAAATAGTTCACTCCATATTAATGAAATTTTCAAGGTAAAGGGACACGTAGCTTGCATAAAAAATAGTTAATTCTTATTTTTCTTTAATTATAGAATCAATTGATACATGAACGATACTTATGTTATTCATAAGCACTTGTCGAAAAGATTGTTGTGGATTTCAAGTTCTTACAACGTTGGATGTGTGCTATTACATTTTTATCATTTTTCATATTTTAGACCCAGCATAATTCCACATTGGGCTCTTCAACAGTGACAAAAGTCAATAATTCAACATTGGGCCTCAGACCAATTTTTGTGGGCTGGACAAAGGTTTTGGGTTTCACCAGTATGAGAATTTTCTTTCTGCACTCCAACAAAGATGACAGTATTCCTTTTACTAATCTCGGCCAGAAACAATGCTGAAACTCATAATATGCTTTCATCTGCGGAGTATTTAAGTTTTTAACAAACTTTTCTTATTCTAATTTAATAATTTTACTTAAAAACACGTATTTTAGGTCAGTATTATAAGGTAAATATACCATATAAAACTAACCTAATCAACTAATGTTTTATGCATAGAAATAAAGTAGTTATATTTATTTCCTCCAAAAATGATTTAGAACAAAACTGGGGGAGGGATATATAAAACATGAGGAAACTGATTTGTACAGATAAAAATTCATTGCAGTGTTACATTCCCTGAAATGTTGTAAAATAAAACAAAAGAATGTCATCATACAAACAAAGCAACTGGCATTATTGCTCCATTATCCGTGTAAGGTTGATGATTACAAAATACAAACCCAAAAAAAATAATATAAAAATAGCTCTCTCTGTCCATCTAAAAAATTGAAAAAATATTAAAAAAATAAAAAATATGAACAATCACTCTTTATACCTTCTGAATAACACATTGTTTATTTTCTACTCCCACTTCTACGTTTCACGTCAACTGGAGCCGGTTGCCTTCCTGTTCGATGTGGGACGCCATTTGACTGTTTCAATGACGGTGAAGGACCCAAAGGAGAAGAATGAACACCATTCTTACTGCAAAATTCAAAATATACTATTATCACCAAACAGTACAAATAAAAATAATCTGAAATAGGCTATGTTATACTACCATATCACTTTTGCATTACCTCAACTCGGGGCTTTTCGCTGACTTAGAGATAGATCTTGTAGTCTTTGATCCAATTCCACTGGTCATGCTGCTGAGTTTGGAATGATTAAATTGCCAAAGCAAGTCAGGTTCCGAGGAATCACTGGTGGCAGCATCAAGCTCATCCGTGTCATCTGAACCCGCAATGTTAAACTGGTTGCCTCCTATGAACATGTTGTAAGATTGTTCTGAGTACATTTTGGGAGAATCTTTAAGATATTTCTGATAAAAGGCCTCAGATAAGTTTCCATTGCTTGTTTGCCAACACCCCAAGAGGTTCTCAGTTTTGTTTACATCTTGCTTGTTGTTGACCATGACCTTATCAACCCATTCTCCAGAACCAGATTCTTTGTCATCCTCCCCATAGTTTTGTCCAAGACTATTGTTCACCGGAGGCCACGGTGGTGAATTTGCTGATATCTCATCAAAGTCAAAGCTCTGAGTTTTGTGCCTCACTGTAGTATTACTTTGAACCTGCAGCATGAAGTAATCAAATTCCATCTCAGTTTAACATGGAACAGTTTTTGCATGATCTAGTCAATGCTATGAAGTCATGTTAGTTGTCCAATGCCATGATAATCAGTAAAATTATGCATACCTCTATATTGCCAACCTCCACCATTGGTCGCCGGCATCCAAGCTGATCCCCAGTGTCAGGAACTTGGTAAGGTGAAAGCTCAATACCCTTTGTCCTGTATTTTTCGGAGCTGCTGCATAAAGAATGTTCTGATTCTCCTTCCTTTCTTGCTAGTGCTGCCTTAAGGCTTGCAATCTGAAACGTAATTCAGTAGTTTTTTAGATTTGATTGGACTGAAAACGATTGTTACGAAGAGAACTACAAAATTTAGATTTGACCATCAACCTGTTCTTTGAGCTCTTTAACATCTGAACTATCTTTGTTTACTCTAGCAGCACCAAGTTCAACTGTGGCAACTCTTTCAGCAAATTTTAAGGTACTAATTGTTTCTCCAATAGCATCACTCTCTGGACTTATGTGAACAAACATTAGTGTCTTTGCCTGTCCTCCTGAAACAATCCAACCAACACTATCAGACAGAATTCAAACGAATTGTGTTTCTAAGGAACAGAAAAAAAATATATGGCTGGCAAACCAACTTCTTAAACCTTACCAAGTGAATCTTGGAGTAGTTGTGTGAGTTTACTGTTTCTGTAAGGTACATGTGAGTTTTTCTGAGCGAGGGAAGCAATGACATCACCCAGAGCTGAAAGAGATTTGTTAATATGCTGTGCCTCTTTCAGTCTATCTCCTGTGGCCTCGGATTTATCCACCCTCTCACTTCCTGCTAAGTCAACCAAATGCATGCATCCACGAAGGATAGCTCCAGTTGTCAAATCTCTTCCTTGAACATGAACAGTCAAGCAACTGCCACGTTGATATTTGAAATAATACAATTGTTAGCTGTGTCCAAGACATAACATGACAAAAAGGTGAGTAGGATACACCATACCTATGAGATCGGCTACTGCGGTCATTAAGAGCTGTTGCTCCAACTGCACGGTTCCTTTGACCAAGGTTCATTAGTTCAATCACATCAATAGTTGATGATACAGGGACAAGGCTTGCATCTGGAACGCTGAGTCCTTTCTGAGAACTACTTCGAATCTCCAATGTATTAACAGTTAAGGGCAGCAAAGAAATCAATGGCATGTATGTTCTAGAATGGTATCAATAGTTGATACTGCATCACATTTAAAACTTGTTTTCATTTGTTAAGAGCAGCAATCAACGCAATGTACTGTAATTTCTGAGATCATACAAAAATAAAACAGATAGCACTTCATAATTGTGTACAAAACGAAAGAGAATCAAATATACTGGTAAAGGATATCTTTTGTTTGTTCCATCAGTGACCAAAAGATCCCTGACTTGTTCATTGTAAATCTCAATCATTTGAACAGAAACGTCGTATTGGAAAGTGTCCTTTCTTTGATCTGCTATAAGAAACAAATCGCTTAGAGCCCTGTAATTTACACCTTGGCTTTTCTCTGTGATTTCTTTTGGTCCAGTCTACATGTTAAAAGCATAAATCAGTAAAAGATCATTAATTTTTTTTTTCTTTCTAGAGAAAATTCCAAATGGATGTGGATCCTACCATAGTGTAAGTTTTTCCTGATCCTGTTTGACCATATGCAAATATGCAAACATTATAGCCATCAAGAACAGATCTAACGAGTGGCTGCATGTCTAAGAAGACCTCAGCTGAAACAAAAGAGAGAAATTTATGATCATACTAAACAATAGAAATCTTGTAGATAAGTGAAAGCAAAAAGAAAAAACCAACCTTGGGTTGCAGATGGTCCAAAGATTTTGTTGAAGTTGAAGGACCTGCGTCCCTTCCCATTTTTTGAAGGAATGTTAACTGTGAGAGTTCCATCATCTATATTTTCCACTGCGCTCAAATGGTTTGATTGTCCAGGAAAGAATGGTCTTACTCGACAGTAAACCCTAATACTCCCTGATGAAACAGATTTACTCATATTAATTCAATTCCGGGGTTAAAAAATCACAAAGTCATAAAAACGAAGACCAAAAGCAACAAGAAAGCAGTAATCTTTATACCCTTAAGATCCTGGACTTGATTGTATAGCTTGCGATTTTCTTCAAGAACTCTGTGATATCCAGAAGCAGCGTGAGCTAAGCCATGAACGTGCATCCCTAGAAAGGAAAACAAATAAGTTAAATAAGATGTCGTGTTTCATCCACCAATCACAAGGCAAACAAAGGAAGTAGGAGAAAAATAGTAGAAGCTTAAAATGAATTAATCACTATCCTTACCAAGATTGGAGAACTCCTCACGAAATTTCATTTGCATGAACTGCATACCAGATTTTGTGGTGTGAAGAGTATGTCTTAGCTCCTACAATAACACAATAAATGAGATATTAACTACTGTATTAAGAAATTGCAAAGATTAAACTATGATAAGTATCATCATTGATTCTGTACTTGAATTTCTCTTTGCTGCTGATCAAAGAGCATTTTCTGCTTCAGAAGTTGTCTTTGCGATTCCTCATCAGCAAATAGATTTTTATGATTGCGATCCTCTTTTTTTGATACCATAGCATTAACTTGACTTTTATGAATGCCATCTTCTTTTTTCGTTACCACATGAATCTTCTTCTCCCCCTAATCGAAAAATATGTGGTTATAAGAATTATAGCATTTTCAAGTATCATGAAGGTCCTGGAATATGTCAAACACTAGCCATGTTACCTTTTTATCTGCCACAACAGACCCATTGCTCTGAGAAACAGGATCAATCGAAGTTACTTTTGCCTGGGAAGTTACAAGATAGTGAAGAAAATCAAGAACAGCTTGTCAACAAAGTCAAATTAAGTAAGAACCAGTAGGTAAAATTATCATACCTTTTCACCTTGGGTTGCAATGCGTTGTTCAAACTCCTCTACAACCTTACTCAAAACAGATTCAACCAACTGTTCCATGGACAAGAAAAATATTAAAAACTAGCTTTAAAGGCACTCTTGCTCTTAGTATTATGAATGACTAAAACAAACTGAAGCAGCAGATGTGTAGTAAGTAACAGTAATGTGAATGTGATATTGTTTCACAAGAATGTTATAATTTTCTATAAAGCATTTTATCTTAATATGGACTTATTTTCAATAAGACACAACTTAGCTAGTAAAGTTGTGATGAAATTTAGCTGTGAAACATGTAGAGCTACTTGCTATCTTACCGATGGAACTTCTTCTGGCTTCTTATCCGATAGAATCGCACGAACAAGCGAACTCAAAGAATGGGAACCAGACTGCAATTACAGAAATATAAAAAAAAAAAAAAAAAAAATCGGTTGGTTATTCTTTCGGTTCAACTAGACAAATCCAGAGCAGGTACTACCAAAAACCAAGTGTACCTACCATTTTGTCAGAGTCTACGTCAGAACTAAGAACTGTGAGATGTTTATCATTGATCGATGAAGTTCTTGACAAGGAATTAGTAAATGGGTCTGAGTTTTTCCTAACAAAAGATTTGGCAGACACAGTGGGTTTGAGATTTCCACCAAATTTCCACACGCCATTTGCCCCGCTCATTTTCCATTCACAATAGGACTTCAGGGCCAACACGCTATTGACAATCCTAGACGATTTTCCTCCCTAAGATAACAAATAATTCAATACAGAACAAAAAAACTTGTGTCATTAACAATTGAATTAACCATGATAGAATCGATAACTTGTATTCACATACTTGTTCCAGATCAGATGCCTCAAAGGTAGGAAGTCCAATTTCTTGGACAGCCACCAGGAAATTCCTCACGTTCTCAAAATACTGATATGCCGTTAATGGTGCCCCATCAGGGATCGATGCAGAATCAACAGGACTCTCCACAACCTTAAAATAAGAATACAATGTAAACAAACACTTACCGGAACATTAGAAAATCAAACTAAACAATGATCTAACCCACCTTGGGAACAGCTCCGGATTGAACTTTATTAATAACGTTACAGAGAATAATCCCACTTCTCAAACCAAGTCTAAACTCTTCCTCAGAGGGCTCTGCTGGTAAATCTTTAGCCGCAACTACTCCAACCATTTTTCTCAACCACCCCGCTGCCTCATATCTTCTTGATGCTGCACGGTAAAGAACTTTCCGTTTCAGGGTATTTGGTGATTGATAATTTGAAACAAAATTCAGATACTTTTTCTTTCAAACAATTTGAAAGTAAATCATCATACAAAAAAAACAAACACTTTCACATTAAAAGATTAACTTTCACTCGTTACTATTAATATCAGAGTTATAAGCAAATCCAAAACTGAATTTTGAAGGAAGCCCAGAAAAAATAACGGGAAAGTACCAGCTTCTTCTGCTTTCCTGGATTCCAAATCAAGATCTTTGAGGCGAGGACCGTGCTGCTGAAGCACGTCCTCCACCACTGATGCCACAGAAAAGAACAACGCCTCCTCTGCCGCCATAACATGAACACGAGAGAGTGTTGTTAACAATGATGTTGATGTCCCCGGCCACTGACCAAGAAGGTCATCTACATTGCACAATCCGATCCATCGGGTGGAGGAGGAGGAGAAAGCTGGATTGGAATTGAAGAGAGAAAGAAAAGAACAGAACAGAAAAAAGAAAAAGAAAAAGAATGTGATGTGAGAAACAAGAAGAAGGAAGAAAGAATGAAAGAAAAGAACAAGGATTTAAAAGCGTGTGATCGTTTTGTCTCTGATATGGTGCTTGTTGATGATGCTATTTCATTGAGTGTTGTTGACATATGTTTCCATGTTAGTTCCATTATATTTACCTTTCGCTTTTCTTCTCTTTTCTTTTTCTTCTGCCTCTTGCAGATACAAAGTATAGCATCACCATTTCTGTATTCAAATGCCCTTTATACTCTCTACTCTTTCCTCTTCCCTTTCTCATTACCCCGCACCTCAACTCCGAACCTACTCCCATACCTCACTCTTTCAAACTTTATATCACTAAAATTAACATTTCTGTTTTTTCCCAACCCTCACTTCGCTTCTAAGCGCGTGAACTTCTCACTCCTCCTTTTTTTTATAACAAAAATACATTTCTTTTTAATGTTTAACTTAAAAAATTAACTAAACGTCGACTTAATATCACGGCTTAAAATATCAAAATGAAATTTTAAACTTAAGAAATTATTAAACTGACATCCTAAATATGGTAATTTAAAGCTTTTTCTAAACCGCTCGTTGACGTTTAGTGATAATAGTTCCAATTCTAATATTTATTTTGAGTTTTGCAAGAATCTTGTTTTAACTGTGCATTTATAGTTAGTGATTATAGTTATTCCGATTTTAATTCCTTCATTTAGTTGTACTCTTGATTAGAAACAAAACGTCTTTTACAGATGACAATTTTTTTCTTTAAATAATTAAAGACAGTTATATATCCACGATTCGAATTTAAGACCACTTAATAAGTGAAAATAACCCTACATTAGTTAAGCCTTGATGTACACCCGGAATAGACAATTGTGTAGTTAATTGGTAGACTTTTTAAGTATTTCATAATGGTCAAAAGAATATAGTAACTATTTTACATTAGAAAATTATATTTTCACTCTTAATTTTTCACTATTATTTTTTATTCTCTTACATTGTAAACTATTGATTGTTTTAAAAAAAAATAGAGATTAATCAATAATTCATATTAAGTAAAAAAAGTAAAAAAAATAGTTATAATTTATATTAGTATCCAAAACTTAAGTTTAGCAAATTTAGGATCTTAAAATTGTAACTTTTCCGTATAAAAAATAAAATTTATAAAGAAAAAGTGAATGGTTTAGATTTTGTTTGTCTTGAAAAGATGTGTTGAGTGTAGATCGGTGGTGATTTATGTTGGATACTAGTGTGCCTAAAAGGGATATTATGGTTGGATTTTAGGATCCAACGGAAAAAGAATGTGGCAGCTAGATCTTCTCTGCACACATTTGCTTCAACTTCCAGATTAATCACTCCCTCATTTATTTTCTGATGCTTCTGTACTGTTGCAGTGAAGAAACAAATACCAAGGGAAAGAGACCAATGATAATTTCTCAAAAGTAAACCCAATGCAATCTTGGTGATGTTGTTTAACCAATTAAAGTAATACTTAACTTTGGTTACATGAAAAATGTCAATGATTTACATGATGCTTTAATTTTGGTAATATTATCAAGTGCCCAGACCAACCATTTGCTGTTAATAATGATACTTTGATTTAGGGTCATTATTATCATAAGCTTTTTTTTTTTTTTTTTTTTTCTTTTTCCTGTTTCATTGAGACTCATGAACTTGTCCTCATTCTCACCACCAACTTTATCAAAAACCGACTTGGTCTCATGAATACTTGCCATCCCTAATTATTTTGTTGTCTTTGATTCCAAGTTTCGAGCTTCAGGATTACGTACAAAAGGAAAGACATAAACGTTGTTGCAGGCATAAAGAATGGGTTTGGGGCATGACCCAGTCTTGTTGTATTGGTTGTCAGATGTAACCTTTTTATTCTTAAACAAATCGAGGTGTATAATTTAAGAGTTAAGGGAATTATGAGAATTGTCAGGAATAATTACTGTATTTTTGAGATATTATCTATTTTTTTTTGTTACGATTTTAATTTTAAAAAATGTATTAAAAATAAGAGGAAAAAAAGATATATTTAAACTGTATTTGATCTTAATTTTTAAATAACGTGAAGTTTATTAGATATACTGAAAAAAAAATAGAAAATACTTAAAAATGTCAATTCAAATCAAAAGATAAAATTATCAAAGATTAAGTTGTTAAAAATTAAAATTAATCATTTTTTTCTTATTCTATGGTTCTACATAATGCAGGAATGAGTAATGAAGTAAAGCAGAAATAGAATAATGGAGAAAAGAAAAGTGAAATGCCATCTATTGCCTAACTTAAAGGAATAAAAACGCTCCTTTAGGGTTCAAAAAATAATTATTCGTATGTAGCTGCTAAAAAACCGTGTCAGAGGATGGGAGTGGTTGGGTTTGTTTGTTGGGTCAAGGATGTGTTTTATAAAACTTAAAACATTGAAAAAGTTATTTTTAGTTAAAAAAATAAAAATTATTAGCCGAAAGTTGTTCATCTTTAGAATTAAAAATATTTACTAATTATTAGGCTGTCCAACAAATATAAATTCTGCAAAAGGATTTGTATTTTGTATGTATAAATTGTTCGTAATTCCTTTTAGAATTGTGCATTTCATAATATGTATGTTATTCATCAGTAATCCCCAGTGATTGAAATATGAAATTATAAACATTGCTTTTCTAGTAATAATAAAGATTAAAATAGCTTTAAATAAATTTCCCCATAAAGATTTATAAAAGAGAAAGTGTTTTATATTTATATATAAGTTTAATTTATTTATCTTTTTGTTATTTTTTGTAAAAATAATTTGTTCAAATATATATGAGGATTTTGTTCTGAGAGATTAATTAAAGAACAAGTTAGCGAAAAGATTCGTAATAGTAAGTGAGTGAAGTGTGTTTGGTGCAGTTAAGTTTAGAAGTAAAAAAGTTTGAAAGCAAAGATTGATAAGTTTGACATAATATATTATAATATGAATGTATTAGTAACTTGTAAATGAATATAATTTGGTAGAATTTCTCTTTCTGTTAGTGCAATGGTTGTTGGGGAACAATTATCTTCGCAGACTTCAAATTAAAATGGAAATAGTGAAACACAATGTAACAACTATACATCAATTCTCTGTGCCCTTTTCATCTATATATACAATCAAAGTATTAGTAAAAACTACATAGGTATCAGTTTTTAGATCGGGATGAATTAAATTATATTTTTATTTTTTATTTAACCACTCAATAAATTTAATTGTTATTAAGTTAATATACGGGGTTGAGTAATTTCAAGAATATTTATTAATAAAAAAATAAATATTTATAATACATTTTAATAATTATAGGTTAACTATTAAAATATAAAATTCTTTCTTATACTAAAATGATTAGATAGATAGTTTTTTATTGTATATTTGTTATGTAGCCCATTTTTTTTTATTTTGAAATGCATCAATTCTTTGTTGTTTAAATTCTAATCAAAGCGTGTGTGTGTATATATATATATATATATATATATATATATATATATATATATATATATATATATATATATATATTTATATATATATATATATATATATATATATAATTCTTATTATTGTTGTTATTTTAATTTTTTAAAAATTTATTAAAAATATATTTTAACACAAAATACTTTAATTGTTTTATAGAAATTAATTTTAATTAAGCATTAAGTGTCATGTAAATTCAGATACTTTTAATTAAGTACTATTAAGAAAAATATTTCATTAGTTGTTTATAATTTTTTATTTATTTTTTATCTAAATATTCAGTCACTTGACTTTTGTTCATGAAATGAACATTATTTTAGCTATATTTCCAACTCACTAATTATTTTGTCTATTTTTTCTATAATTTTTTAAGTCTTCGGTTAATTCATTTTCTTTCTTTCATTTTTAGAATGAGTTGAGGTAGTAGGAACGAGAGAATAGAAAATAAAAGAAGAAGAAAAAAAGAAAAAAAAAGATGGAAGGTGAAGAAAAATAAAATGAGATAGATGTAATAAATTTAGTAAAAATTTGTTAAATGGTATATTTATTAAATGATCAAAATGTCTCTGTAGTTACAAATTAATTTTGATTAATTATTAAATTAAAAAGTTATTATTATTAACATTATATATAAAAAACAAATTGTTTTATGTTTATTAATATTATTGTAATTATTACTGCTTATTATTTATATACTAACTATTTATTTTACAATTATTTTTATGTTAATTTTACATAAATAAGATTATGATTATTTGCATAATATTTTAGTTTTTCCTCCAATCTAAATATATAAATCAATCACATTGGCTATGCTTATGACCTATGAGGCTATGAGTTGTATCTGAAACGTATCATACATCAACACTCTAGTACGATGAGTTGTACAATATGTATGAGTGAAGAGACTAATTTAATTTTTTTTCTATAAAATAATTTTGACCTTATTTTAATATAATATTAATAAAAATAAATATAATGATTTTTTAAAACTTACAAATATATAAATTTATTGCATAAGTCTCTATAATGATTATATATTTTTATTTCTATTTTTTGAATATTAGATAGATGAAATTTTTTTTTATTGTCTTAAAGTTTTGGGTTGAGAGTGATGTCAATGTTTTATGTGATTGGACTCGATCTCCTCTATAGACCTAACAATAATATGCTTACACTATTATATTTGATTAATTTTTTAATTTTATAGATAATTTTGAGCACATAGATATTGTTTCGGGTGTAGGGACCAAGCACCTACAATAAACACTTAAATTATCTTTTTTCTCCTCTTGTCTGACGTCCTCCTTAACGAGCTTATACAGTTCTTTCTCTTGCTGCTCGGTCATCCAGTCAAGCTCTTTTCGGATCCGCCCATAGTTAACATCCAGGTCCTGCATTTCCCTCTGTAGCTCGGCTCTCCTCCTGTTCGGCTGGTCGGGCGATCGGGGTACCTGTCTAAAAGGCTCTGATGCTTAAGTCAGTTTAAGACTGATCGGTAGGTAGCAGTAAATGCTGTAATAAAATGCGAGTTGAAGGTGTTTACCAACCTACATTGAGCTTTTATTTATAGTTTTTGGTTTGGGCATGTGATTAGGGTTTCTTAATCATGGCCCAATTGCGTTTTAAACCTGATTATTGATCCAAGTTTTGGTGTGGCCGCCCGACCGATGGGTTGTGCGTCCTGTCGGTTGTCTTCATAAATGAGGGTCCACCTGACCGATGGTCCTTGGTCCGCCTGACCGATGATCTGACTGTAGGTCATACTGTACAGATATTGATCGGTAATTTAAATATTTCACAATGATCAAATGTACATATTATATTCATATGTCTCACACTTTTTAGACTATAAAAGTTGAATTATCTGTATCCATATCATGTATCTCTTACATAAGTTATGGCTTGTGAATAAGTCGAATGTATTAATAGATGATATTATGTCTATTATAGGAGTAAAGTAAGGATATATAAATAAATACAAAGTTTTAGCTAACTTTTTTTCTTTCTTTCCTTCGTGTTTTCTCACAAATGTCGGGTGGAGAAGAAAATATTCTAAATGTCATATAATTAGTGTATATTTGAGTGGGAAAAAAGAATCCGCATCTTTGTACACATTACTCATGAGAAAACAATTAGAGTATAATAGATAAAATAAAGAAAATTGGAGGAATGAACTAATAGAAATCAAATAAATATTAGTAACCATCTAATCATTCATCTAAGATAAAAGATTTATAAATATTTTTAATGAAAAAGCAAATTTATAGTAAGATATACTATTCATTATTGATTTTTTTTTTCACCTCTCTAGTATGTGGTGAGGGTAAACTTAGAGTGTTAACACAGTCACAAGTTCTGCTTTCCCCTTCGTTTGAGTGCAAGGATAATACAATTCTTTGAAATATCACCGAAAGCAAAATATTTGAGAGGAATGAGAATGAGATGACTGGCTACCCAAGAAATAAAATAAAGAGAAGGGCATAGTTGTGAATTAAAAAGAAGAAGTGAGAAGCATACTTAACGTTCGAAAAATTCAAATCCCTGGTTCGGAACCATAGCATTAGGTTTGGGAAGGCCCACGAGCGCGTCTTAAAAGGGACCCACTTTACCTACAGTCACCGGTCATTCAACAAAAATGATCGGACGGCAAATTAACTCAAGTAAGCCATCCTATTTCTCCACGTGGCAAACTCCAATTGGCAACATGCTACCGAGTCAACCCGGACTAAACTGCCCAAATTACTGTATATTTATTGCCCATTCCATTGACATTATATAAGCGCATGTATACTGATCATAAATAATTTAGTTAAATTACACTTTTTCTTAAAATAAATTGTTAACGTAAATAAAAATTTTAAAAAATTATGTTAATTTTCTTTATCCATTTAAAAGAGTATGAAATTATGTTTATAATAAGCAACATTAAATGAATGTGAAACTTTACCTCTTTTTCTTTCTTTTGGGAATTGAAAGCAGAATTAGAGAATAACATACACATATGGGACCTGCAGAATGGTTGAATAATGATCACTCTTGTTTCCTAATTAAAGGTGTTTAGTTTTGTATTATAATTTTGAAACACTAATAAACATAAGAAAAGTTGTCAAGTGCAGTTATTATTGAAAGGGTAAAGTTTGCATGTTATTGCCTTTTTCTTTATGACTTTCACATGTTAAGTGAGCCCACTATATCATATGAATTCTCTTTCTGAACTTCACATCACATTCCGCTGCAAAATATCATATGAATTTCTCAAGATGGCCAACCACATCATACATTGGATGCACATGCATCTTCATTTTTTCAAAACAAATACAAATTTTTTTTACTAATTAATATTTTCTCCCAACTCAAATTTTGATGCACTTTTAATGTACGCATATCTAAATTAATCTTTTTTCTTTAGAAATCAGTAAACATTTGAATTTGTTTACTGTAAAATGAAAACAAACGTGTATGTCAAAAATAGTTGCTAATTGATGATGACAGTGACTAGGATATTTGTTTAAAAATTAAAACGTTCGAAAGATCGGACAAATGTGTCAACATTATTACAATCCGGTTGGCGTTTTGTATTTATTTAAAAATTTTCAAATTGAAAGAAAACTCTGCTTGAATGTCACGATAATTCCAAGGAGAATTCGATAAATTATAATTTTTTTTCAATAAAAAAAAGTCTATGAATTCAGATTCAAATTCAAATTCAAATTTTGTTCTTATTATCACTAATAAAAATCCAATTAAATGAGTTTACTCACATGTACATATTAATTCTTTATTTTCTTCCGATGTAATTATTCTCGTACATTTGATAGTCTCACATCCTTTATAAATCGAGATCAAACATAATTTAAATATTTGATAGTCTCACATCCCTTATAAATCGAGGTCAAACGTAATTTAAATATTTTTACTTCCTTTCACCCTTCAAGATACTTTTTAAGAATAAAACTGTGATCAAACTTCAGGCTGCCCCCAAAGCAGACAATACCTATAAAATGTCGGAAGAGTAACTAAATTTTTGCCTTCAATTTATTGTTAGGAACAAGGCAATAAAGAAAAGAATAAAAGAGAGATAAATAGACAGATTTAAAGTGGTTCAGCATACAATGTGCATGCCTACTACACTAGGAAAGGTAAGGGTTCCAGGTAAAGCGTGTCCCGTTAAGAATAACGACGGTACAGAAAAGGGCAGAAAAGGAGTACTCGTATGTACCAATTGTTAGGAATCGAAACGTGAGTCTAAGTTCCACATTGATCAGAACTGAGAAAGTAGAGCACTATATAAGAATAAAGATCCATAAACTTATTGTCTTAAGGTTTTGGGTTGAGAGTGGTTTCAGTTCCTTATATGATTTGGCTCAGGTCTCATTGGTGTTATATCTGTATCCCTCCTTAATCCTAACATCTATGTGACCCCAAAATATAATAGTGGCTTTTTGGAGGATAACTTGGAGTTTGGTGAAAAAATCCCAGAAGGTAAAAAAAGATGAAGAGACTCATTTTTTTGCTTTTGAAGTTATGGCATTCATCAAAGTGATCATAACTGAAAGTAGTGTAGAGAAAAAAAGTGAAGAAAATTTGGCATATAATGATATTTTATAAACGAAAGCTAAGGCTAACCATTACTTTCATTATTCTTTGATTTGGTAGTGAAAGGTGTTGATGCGTTACCAAAATGTGCAGGTAGAGTAGGTGAGTTAAAACTCTGCGAGGGGAATGAAAAGGGTTCGTTGCACATTTAATTTTTAATTAATGGAATAATAATGGTCAAAATTCAAATACATTATGGTTCACAGAAGAAGGTCCCCATTTCATAACTTATATCAATTTCTTTTTCCCTAGGTTACCATGCTTGTATAAATTTAATTATATATTTATGCAGTGTAAATATTTACTGTTTTTTGTGAAAAATATATTAAATGTGACTTTTTAGTGTCTCTTTTTCTCTCGTATTTATAAGGCCAGATGCTTCACATCCTTTCATGATTGAGAAATTAAAAAAGAGGAGATATGTTTAGGAATTGAAAAATACTGAGCAATTATTATTAGAAAGTATTGAAAGTTTTCAATAAGTTATTTCATGAGTTTAGAGTGATGATTGTTGTTACAGATTGTGGCCATCACTTTGATCAAGATTTTAGGATTTAGTTGTTAAGGATATATATATATATATATATATATATATATATATATATATATAGTATTTATTTTGTTCAGAAGAAGAAGTGTAGAATTTCATTTACTGAGATTTTTTTTAAATGGTTGACCCATCTTCCATCGCCAATTTAAAGACATTTATTTTTAATAACTCCAATGACTTTTTTATATTTACGTGAGATTTCGGCAGGTTTGATGTGACTTAAAATTACACATAACAAAATATGATAGGTTTATACTACGACTGTAAGAAAATAAAAAAAAAAGTAAATAAAAATATTATTTTTCACAAATTACTATCTTTTATATATATATATATATATATATATATATATATATATATATATATATATATATATATATATTTTTTATAT
>Ga0209589_1004001_pt1 | contig 25628 bp, 21 predicted proteins | sample CowpeawhiteBW_FD_187525 | JGI IMG/M metagenome (GOLD analysis project Ga0209589, IMG submission 187525) | Root nodule microbial communities of legume samples collected from California USA - Cow pea white BW (SPAdes) (version 2) | ecosystem: Host-associated > Plants > Roots > Nodule | place: USA...
GTATTTAAGATATTATGAAATTCTAAAAATATAAATTGAAAAAAATTAACAAAAATACATTAATAATTACAATTAAAAATAATAAATTAAAAATATGATATAAAAGAATAAATAAATAATATAATATTTAGGAATAAAAGTTTTGTGGTTCTTAATAATATAATAATATATTATCATATTAAAATATAGTAATAAAAGTAATAATAATTAAAATATGGTGTAAAACAATAAATAAATAAATAATTGTAAAATCTAAAATTTGGTTACTGATATGTATGTTTCCATATTTGTTTTTGGTTTTTTAAATACTTTTTTTTTAATTGGTTCAAATTTCTTTTGTTTGCAATTTTTTTCTCGCTCATTTTTGCTTTTTCAGATTTTTTTAACCGGGTTCAAGTTCATGTTTTCCATTTTTAAATTTTTGTGTTCATTAATTTTTAGATTTTTTTTTCTCATTCCATTTTTGTTAGACAGATTTGCTTTTTCAGATTTTTGTTTTCAATTGTTCAAGTTTGTGTTATTCAATTTCAAATAGTTGTATCCAATTTGTACATTTTCTACATTTTTTCCTTTTCAGATTGTTTTTATATATATTTGTTTTCACATTAGTATAATTTATATGATTCCATGATTACTTTTGACTCTCTCGCTATCTCTCTTTATATTCTTCTTCTTGATTTCCATGATTACAAATGGGTATTCTAAATAAGATCAGAATGCATGTTGAAATGAAATCACTAATTTTTTGACTTTCAAGGTGTTGGGAATAAGATTTGAAGGCTTTGAAATCACTAATTTATAATTTTAACAATAATATTAATATTAAAATTTTGTTGTTGTAAATTTAATTTAAAATAGAAATGATTTAATATTAAAATTTTGAATATATTAATAATATGTGGTTCAATATTTGTACTTGAAATAAACTTATGTAAATATCACATAAAGTATATTAATATCAATAATAATTTTTAAAATATAATTTGTACTTATTATATTAATATTTAAATTTGTACTTATTATATAAACCCATTCCAAAGCAATTTCTTTTTACTTATGTATTAATTGGACAAATACGCATTCTTTTTGTTTTCCTACTATTATATTTTTTTACATTTTTTACTCAATATTTTATTTAAAATTTAATTTAATTTCATAATTTTAATTAACTAAATCTTAATATATTATTTAAATAATTATATACAATACATTTTATTAAAAATATATATAAATATACACTTTTATTATAAAATTAAGTAAATAATTATTATTGAATTTTATAAAATAAAATATTCATATGAAATTTAATTATACTTTTATAATTTTAAATTAATTTGATAAATAAACATTTCGAAAATTCAGCACCCGTGCGCGTTGCACGGGTAGAAATACTAGTATAATAGAGAGATTGAACTTTCAGTATAAGCTTCTGCATATTACCTATTTTTAAAAAATTAAACGAGTAGAAAATTGCAACAAAGTTTAATAAATATGATTGAAACAAAATCATGGCCACTCATTCATGATGGAAAACAGCTGTAAATGTTTGTGTTGACGTGAAGACGGATCAGCCATTAGATTAAGCTTCACTTTCAAATTACTCATTTCCATTCATCTGCATATTCCCTTTTTCTGTACCCATCTTTCACAAAATAGCTTTTCATCTATATTATAAACACACATAATTTCTATGTTAAGATACTTTTGGAGTTTATTTGACGAACTAAAAATATTTTATTTATATTTAGAAGTAAAATTCTAACTGGGTCCTCTATTTTGCGTGGTTGGATAGACTCAACAGTTAGTGGTTGACTGGTGACCTTATAAAGTAAACCATCGTTCATAATACATCTGCACTGATTCATTCAGATCACTCATTTCCAACCATCCACTCCATTTTCAACCATGGCTGCTGAATTGATTACCGGTGCTCTTGTGTCCACCTTCGTTGAGAGCACTATTGACAATTTAGCTTCTCGTTTTGGGGACATATTTCGTGGGAAAAAAAGAAATAAGAAGCAACTAAGCAACTTGAAGGTGAAGCTCCTATCTGTTGATGTTGTGGTTGATGATGCAGAACAGAAACAGTTCACAGATCCACGTGTGAGAGATTGGCTTCTCGCAGTCAAAGATGTCGTGTTTGATTCAGAAGATCTCTTGGAGGAAATAGATCATGCACTCTCCAAAAGCCAAGTGGAAGCTGAGTCTCAAAGTGCTACGAAAAAGGTGTGGATTTCCCTTAAATCTTCTTTTGCCACTTTCTTTGAAAATGAAATTGAATCAAGGATGGAAAAACTCATTGAGGACCTAGAAGATCTTGCAACACAAAGCCATGTTCTAGGTTTGAAAAAGGTTGATGATGATGTTGGGGTTGGATCAGGATCGGGTAGTAAATTATCATCAACATATTTGCCATGTGAAAGTTTTATCTATGGTAGAGACGATGACAAAGAATTTGTCTTTAAGTGGCTCACATCTCACACTCACAACAACCTATCTATACTTTCTATTGTGGGAATCGGAGGGGTGGGTAAGACCACTCTTGCCCAACATGTATTCAATGATCCAAGGATGGATGAGGCTAAATATGATGTCAAAGTTTGGGTTTGTGTTTCAGATGAATTTGATGTTTTCAAGGTATCAAGAGCAATTCTTGAGGATGTTACTGCGTCAATTGATGATAGTAGAGATACGGAGATGGTTCACAAAAGGTTGAAAGAAAAATTGTCGGAAAAAAAATTTCTTATTTTGGATGATGTTTGGAATGAAAACCACTCTAAATGGGAGGAAGTGAAGAAGCCGCTTGTTTTTGGAGCCCAAGGGAGTAGTATTCTTGTGACTACACGTAGTAAGGAAGTTGCCTTTACCATGCGGTCAGAAGAACACTTCCTACAACAGTTACATGAATATCATAGCTGGAAATTGTTTGCTAAACATGCATTTTGAGATGATGATACTCAACCAAATCCAGAGTGCAGGGAGATTGGCATGAAGATAGTTGAAAAATGTAAAGGACTACCTCTTGCCTTGAAAACAATGGGAAGTTTATTATACAACAAATCATCTGTTTCAGAATGGGAAACTGTGTTCCAAAGTGAAATATGAGAACTTTCGAAAGAGCGTTGTGATATTGTTCCCGCTTTAGCATTGAGCTATATCCACCTTCCTTCCCATTTGAAGGCATGCTTTGCGTACTGTGCCCTATTTTCGAAGGATTATGGGTTTAAAAAAGAGGATTTGATTCAGTTGTGGATGACTGAAAATTTCCTACACCATCGTCAACATAGTAAGACTCCCGAAGAAGTTTGCCATCAATACTTCAATGATCTAATATCAAGGTCATTTTTTCAACAATTAGGTGAGAGAGAAGTATTTGTCATGCATGACCTACTGCATGATTTGGCAAAATATGTCGGTGGAGGCATCTACTTCCGGAGCGAATTTGATCAAGTAGAAAAGATACCAAAGGTAACCCGTCATTTTTCAGTTGAACTTGGTAACAACATATATTTTGATGGGTTTGGAACTTTATCTAACACACAAAGGTTACGCACCTTTATGCCAATATGTTTATGCCAATATGTAGGAGAATGACTAATTATTACGATGGTTGGCATTGCAATATGTCGATACATGAATTGTTCTCCAAGTTTAAATATTTACGGATGTTATCTTTATTTCATTGTTTTGAACTTCAAGAGTTACCTGACTCTGTAAGCAATCTTGAGCATCTTCGTTCGTTAGATCTCTCCTGTACTACCATAAAAAGATTATCTAGAAACATATGTTCACTCTCCCATTTGCAAATACTGAAGTTGAACTACTGTATGGATTTGGAGGAGCTACCTTCAAATTTGCATTTACTTACCAATTTGTGTCGGCTTGAAATTATACGTACTGAACTAACGAAGGTGCCACCATATTTGGGAAAACTGAAAAATCTTAAAGTAATGATGAGTCACTTTAATGTTGGCCATAGCAGGGAGTTCGGTATTCAACGACTAGGAGAGTTCAACCTTGGTGGAAGTCTATCAATTGAGGAGATGCAGAATGTTGAGTATTCCCTTGATGCATTAGAAGCAGATTTGAAGAATAAAACACAACTTGTGAAACTAAAGTTGCGATGGAGGAAGAATGGGAACTCTATTGATTCAATAAAAGAAGGGGATGTAATTGAAAATCTACAACCTCCTAAAAACTTAAAGGAGTTGTCAATCTATAGGTATGGTGGCAAACGATTTCCAACTTGGTTACTAGAAAATTCATTGTGGAATATGGTGTCCTTAGTGTTGAAGGATTGTAAATCTTGCCTATGATTACCTTCTCTTGGACTTTTGCCATATCTCAAGCACTTGAGGATTATAAAACTTGATGAGATAGTGAGCATTGACACTGAGTTTCCATATCTCTCTGTGGAACTTTCCATTACATTTATTCCCAACAATCAAGAATCTTGTGCTCAATGAGTTGCGTAATCTTCAAATGCTATCACAGGGTCTCATCCATAATCATCTGACACGTCTGGACATCATTAATTGCCCTAAATTTGAATCATTTCCTGGAAAAATACATATGCTTCTCCCATCTCTCCAAAACCTATTGATAGAAGATTGTCCAAGTCTTGAGTCCTTCCCTGTAGGAGGTTTACCATCAAATCTAAAATACTTGACAATCATTAACTGTTCCAGACTTATTGGCTCACTCAAAGGAGCTTTGGCAGCCAATTCCTTGCTGGAAAGGTTATCGATTGGACAAGTGGATGCTGAATCTTTTCCTGACGAAGGTTTGTTACCAGTCTCTCTTACTTCTTTAACCATGTCTCATTGTCCAAATCTTAAAACACTTGGCAACGAGGGTCTCTGTCAACTATCATCTCTTAAAACACTAACTCTTTTGTGACTGCCCCAACCTTCGATGCTTACCAGAAGAGGGTCTTCCCAAATCAATTTCGGAGTTTTCGATTCGGGGCAACTGCCCTTTGATCGAACAACGTTGCCAGAAAGGAGGGAAAGATTGGGAAAAGATTGCTCACATTCAATACCTGTATATAAGGCAGTGACAATGATGTTTCTCTGTATGTACAGTGAGTTCTTTTACATATTGTTTCATAAATCAAGGAGTTTACTTCTAAATACATGATTGTTCTTCGATTGTAAATGGTTAATATCATAGTTAGAACATGTGAATTTATCACCTAACTACTTGTGCTTCAGTTGTTCATATCGAGGAACTTACATTCATGGTTCCTATGGCTAGCATAGGTTATCCGAGGAATCTATGAAAATAATGTTATCACAAATGTTTCTCTTTTAGAAAGTTACAGTATGAAATATATATATATATATATATATATATAATAGTTATTTGTATGCAGTAGAATACAAATAACTAATGTTTTCTTTTAGGTTAAAATATCTTTTTGTCCCCAATTTTCTTTAAGTTTTGTCAAATAAGTCCTAATTTATGTTTAAATAGGTCTCAATTTTCGTCAATTTTGTTCAATCGGATTCTTTTTTTAACACCGTTTAAATCATTAACGGTCATGAACAATGACTGTCATGTGTCATTTCATGGTTTTTTTGAATTTTTATTTTATTTTTTATTTAGTTTTATATTTTAATTTTTCTTAATTTTTTTTCTTAATTTTTTTTTAATTTTTAAATGTCCACGTGTCAATCCAATAGCATACCACGTATCAAAGTCGTTCTATATTCAATTTGGTCCCTATATTTGTTATTTTTGTTCAATTTAGTCTCAATTTTGTTTAAAATTGATCAATTTTCTCTCTATCGAAGATGTAACCAAATTTAATTTTTATATCAAAGTTATAATGATGTGAATTTTAATCTATTATATAAAAATATTTAATAAAAAAATGTGAATTTTAATATAAAAATTAAATTTGGTTTCAATTTGGAGAGACCAAATTGGTTCATGTTAACAAAAATTTGGACTAAATTGAACAAAAATAACAAATATAGGAACCAAATTGAATATAGAACATTGACTTTGACACGTGGTACGCTGCTGGGTTGACACGTGGACATTTTAAAAATATTAAAATAATAAAAAAAAACATGAAGTGACACGTGGTAGTCACTGTTCATGACTGTTAATGATTTAAACGGTGTTAGCAAAATAGAACCATATTGAACAAAATTGACGAAAATTGGAACATATTTGAAAACAAAATCAAAATTAGGACTTATTTGACAAAACTTGATGAAAATTAGGACAAAAAAAGTATTTTAACATTTATATATATATATATATATATATATATATATATATATATTTTTTTGTAAGTTGGATTCAAAATAAAATTTAATCAGCAATATTTAATTTTCAATTATACAATCAAACTAACGATGAATAAAAACATTTAGTCGTAAACACAAAATTCTTATATGAAAACAATAATAGGAAAAATATTGAAAAAGATTATACACTTTCACCAAAACATAGATCATTTTAATATAGGACTAGTACTATATGTAAGATCCCCGAGTTTAAACATGAAAAAGGAATGTTATAAAACATCTTTGCACAATATTTAATTAGTCATTTAAATATATGATTAAAAAATACACACGATTACGTAAATATTTGAACGATTTTTCTGTATATATTTTTTTGTCTCCAAATACTATTTTTGTTTGTAAATCATGGTTGATATCATTATAAAACTTTAACAACCCACTAAATTAGAGAATTAAAGTTTCATCAAACGTAAGAAAAAATATATACTCATGTAAGAAAATAATACAAAACTAACAAAACCTGAATTTGGAGAGGCTGAAGCAACCTAATGTTAAGAGGTAAACTGTCAAAGGAAAAGAAATGAAGTCTATTATCCACACCAATATTAGAAAAAAAATATTAATGAACTTATTTCCTTAAAAAATATAAGAAAATTTAAGGATAAAATATGTTTTTAATCGCTAAATTTAGACACAAAATTAGAATTCATCTTTATTTCAAATTTTAATACATTTTGGTCTCCAAAATCTAAAAATGAATAGATATAGTTTTTTTAATCCAAGTGCATTAAATGTTTTTGGCTTGTCAAATGCATTTTAGGATGACGTTTGAGTTGTTTATACTAATTTGACATCTTCTAGCTCAAATGTAATCCTGAAAAACCATTTAACAACCTCCAAAAAAAAATGTCATTACATTTAAAAGAACACACACACATGCATTTTAGGATGACGATTGAGTTGTTTTATACCAATTTGACATCTTCTAGCTCAAATGTAATATTGAAAAAACGTTTAACAAGGTCCAAAAAAAATTAATGTCATTAGATTTAAAAGAACACTTATAAATACTTATAAGTTATTTCCTATCTCTAGATACTTATAAAGTTTTGGAGTTTAAATTTTGGATTAAATACATTTTTAGTTCCTCGATAGCTAGGGTTTTGTTAAAGCGTTTGAGATTGTGCGCAAGCACCTAGGCCTGACTCCTACCCCTTATATGTTTAAGTATTTTTATCAACTATAGCACGAGGCTGGAGTTGGTTGGGTCTCGTTGAATGGTGTCCCTGGGTATGGTCCCCTCTTTACCATGTATTCCCAATCATTTAAGAATTTCAAAGGCAAATATTTTAAGCTAAAAGTCGCTTCTCCCGAGTTTGTTGTGCAATATTTCCTTCGTTCGGGTACCCTAGAGCCTCGGTTCCATGTGTGCTAGTTGCGTCCTCAAAAATTCACCTTAGTGTTGGATGGTGTTTTGAGTGCCAAGGAAGTCAGGGGAGTTGAGCTCACTAGGCAGCTTCCTTAGCCTATGGATGTCAATGATTTGTTGTATGTCCTTAACGTTAACCCTACTCTGTATTTTGAGGGTAAAGATAGTAGGTTTGCTTTATCATGGCACTAGTTTTGTGTTTTGATTGTGTTTGGTTTTTGTGTCCAGAGTACATGTCATCTAAGGGCTTCGACTATCAGTCTTAAAAGTAGTAGCGAATCTTGACCAAATATTTTGGAGGGGCCGAAGTAATGTAATTTTTTTATTATTAAATTGGATCATTAGTAAAGTGCTTCAAAGAAATGGCTCCTCTAATTGAACAATTAAAAATAATTAATATAATGCTTCAAAATATATGTGAAGAAATAAAATTTATCTTGTTTTCATCTTTGTCAATAGCTTCTCTCTTATCATGTGTAAAATATGAATATATTATTTTATTCTCCATTAATATACCTATTTTTTTTAATAATATTAAAATAATTTATAATAGTCTAATAAAAATTTGAGCGACATAATTATTAAAATAAAATATATTATAATCAAGTCACGATGAAAAAACACATAATACATTAGAAGAGGTGGGCTTATGCATTCAAAGAGAATGACACCGAGCTCGGCCGTCAAAGGTGAAACTGCTGCGTTGGTCTGAGGGCTTGTAGATGCTTCAGGCCGAGGTGTTGGGCCTAAAGGCTACTAGTGAGGTGCTAGCGAAGCAAGGGGTGGGCAAGGATGCTGAACTTGAGTGCACGCCATTTGCCTGGCTGAGCTATCAATAGAGAAGGGTAGCCTAGACTCAAATCTAGGCAAGGCCAATGTGAGGTCGAGGCAAAGTTTTACTAGGCCCCACGATGGGCGCCAAATTTTCTTACCGAAATTGGGAGCGTGACCCTTTTTGGGAATGACTAGATCCAATTGAGGGATTTGGTCACTCTTGTTGGCTGGAGTGAATCTCTTGTGTTTAGAAGGGGGATGATTCACATTTTGGGCCTTAGAACCCAACGATAAATCAGATAAGAAGATATTAACCAACTTTGGTGGTTACTTATCGTTATAATGTGATATCTTACCAGATACACTAATCCTACGAGTATTTAACGTTTCAAGCACGATCATGCTACCAAGACTTGCCATTACGTGGATATTTCGCCCAGAAAAGGCATCTTGGGATATTGGGCTTGATGAGATGCCTCTAGCCAAATGACCTATAACAAGAGCCATGACAAGGAGAATACAAGAGGAATGGGTCACAAATGCGCATGCAAGGCCCAAGATAAACTTCACATGGGCCAAGGAAGATGTGAAGACCTAGCCTATAACTCTTTCCTTGTAAATACTATATTAGGATTTTATTTTGGGCTTTGTATTTTGGGCCCAGTAAAATAGTGTTTTCTTTGGGCCATGTATTTGGTCTTGGAGAAAATTGGGCTTTAGAAATAATTTTGGACAAAAAATGAAAATTGGGCTAAATGAATCAAGAGTAGTGCATCTACTTTAAATAAGCCTATGATTCTGGTCCTTTTTCATTAAGTGTTTATCATACATAACCTTAAAAATATGTTCTAAGAATCCTAAATTCTAAAATTAAGTAAATATCATGGTACCGTGAAAAAGTGACATTTCTTCTAAAACATATTTAAATGATCCTATTCACATGTTTAATTAAAGTGGAAAAGTTAACAAGAATTTCTACCATTTAATATATACATAATATAATTTTTATTTAGAAAAAAGAGTTATCATCGTCTTTTTCTTATTTTTTCTAATAAGTGCTTATAAAAAATTGTTAAAAGATATCTTATTTTATTGAAACTTTTAACTACATAAGGTTGTGCTTTTTTTATATAAAATTTAAATATTTATTTTTCAAAAAAAAACGGCATTTTCATACGTGAATTATGGTGGATGCAAATTACATTAATAGAGTTTTTAATTAGTCGATTTAGGTTGAGTAATGCTCTAGGTTTTATTTTTCCTCCGAATGATGTAAATCAATCCATGAACATTTCTAATATTATTAAAATAATATAATTATTTATTTCCCCATTTTCTACACAAGTAAATAAATCTATTGATTTATTAGAATTTAAGCTACATCTGTCAACAATGTTTATCAAAAGAAATTGTGCCATTAATTTAAGTAGACTAATTATGCGTTTTATATTAATATCAAATAAAAAGATTATTTTTATTTGATAAAAACAAAATAGTCTAATTTAGAAAGAACACCAAGAACTTTTATAACCAAGTTTATCCCTGTTATCTTATGTCATGTTATAGTATAACAATTACTTAAATAGTTTAATCATATATATATATATATATATATATATATATATATATATATATATATATATATGTTTTTTCTTAGCTCTCTTTGTTTATAATTAATAAGTTCATTCGATAATAATAATTTTTTTTAGATGATTACTTCTTTTGTCTTTCTTTTTCATAATTCTTTTTTTTTCTTTTTTAGTGTTTGCAACTTCTAATCTCATCAAGTCCCTCATTTATATCCAATTTTTTATAACTAGTTTTTTCTCCTTGAACTTAGCTAGACAGATTTACAAATGGATAAGTCATGGATTGATATGCCACGAAATACAACTAAATATCTAGATGGGTTAAATAAGTTTCTAGACTTTGCATTTGAATTCCGATCTATCAATGATACAATAAGGTGTCCTTGTCCTAGATGTCATTGTAATAAATGGGAAACCAGAGACGTTGTGTTTGACCACTTAATTTGCAAGCTGTTTCCAGAAAAATACAAAGTTTGGATTTGGCATGGGGAAACATATGACACAATGCAATCAAGAGACACAAATGTAGTAAATGTGCCATCACAAAATGAAAATCCAGTGATAGATATGATAGATGATGTATTTAGGATGAATAAAAACAATGATATGGATTATAATGCATATAAAGGACCTTTCGAATTAGTAGAAACCATGCCAAATGAAGAATATGTTGAGTTGCTTAGAGATTGTAACCAAGAGTTGTATGATGGATGTCAAAAGTACTCAAAGTTGTCTTTTCTATTAAGGTTGTATCATAGAAAATGTTTGTGTGGTATGACTTACAAGGCTATGACGATGATTTTAGAGTTATTAACAAACGCATTTGAATATGGAAAATTTCCTACTTCATTTTAAAAGGCAAAGAAGGTGATACAAAAGTTGGGTCTTAATTATACCAAGATAGATGTTTGCCCAAAAAATTGCATGTTGTACTGGGGAGAAGATGAAAATTTGGAGAATTGCAAATATTGTAATAAATCTAGATGGAAGAAAAAACGTACTAGTGGAAAAAAAAAACTTCCAGTAAAGGTATTACGTTACTTTCCCTTGAAACCAAGGTTACAAAGATTATTCATGTCTCTAAAAACAGCAAAGTTCATGAGATGGCATATTTTAAACAATAACCTAGATGGATTGTTGAGACATCCAAGAGATGGTAAAGCATGGAAGAGTTTTGATCAACTTCACCCTGAGTTTGCTCTAGAACCTAGAAATGTTCGCCTTGGCCTTGCAACAGATGGCTTTAATCCTTATCGAACCATGAATAATAGTCATAGTATATGGCCAGTGATTTTAATTCCATACAACAGACCTCCTTGGGGGTGCATGAAACAATCATCTTTTATTAATTCTATGATAATTCCAAGAAAAAAAATGCCAGGAAATAAGATAGATGTGTACTTACAACCTTTAGTGAAAGAGTTGAATGAGCTATGGACAGAAGGAGTTGAAACATATGATTCTTTTCCAAATGAAGTGTTTGTAATGCGAGCGTCTCATGTGGAAAATTAGTGATTTTCCTGGACTTTGTACTCTATCTAGGTGGAATACTTATACTGGTTATGCTTGTCCAACTTGTAATTTTGACATTTTTCCTTGTCGATTAAGACGCAGTAACAAGTGGTGTTTCATGGGTCATTGACACTTTTTAGAGAGAAGCCACAAATTTAGATTGATGAAAAAACAATTTGATGGCACAATTGTAGAAAGAGGTGCTACAAAATTATTATTTGGGTTAGAAATTTTGAAACAACTTGACGCCATAACATTTGATAGCAATCTTGAGTCAAGTAGTAGAGGAAACCAATGGAGAAGAAAAAGCATATTCTTTAATCTTCCTTATTGGAAGGACAATCTTTTATGTCATAACCTTGATGTTATGCATATTGAGAAGAATGTATGTGATAATGTGTTGTATACAATGCTCAAAGATGAAAAATCAAAAGATGATCTTCAAGCTCGTTAAGATCTAAAAGATATGGGGATAAAAGAAGACCTTTGGCCGGATGAAAATGGAAAATACATTCCTTTGTTATTTACAATGACAAGAGAACAAAGAAAGATATTTCTCAATACATTAAAGAATGTGAAGATGCCAGATGGTTATTCAAGTAACATATCTCGTTGTGTTGATGATGAAAACTATAGGATATTTGGCCTTAAGAGTCACGATTCTCACATCCTTATGTAACATTTACTTCCAATAGCTATTCGAAATGTTTTGCCTGACCATGTGATTGTAGTGTTGGTAGAGTTTTCCTCATTTTTCAAGGAGTTATGTTGTAAAAGATTGAATATCTCAGATATTGACAAGTTACAACATTGAATTGTGCTTACTCTTTGCCATTTGGAAATTCTTCTACCTTCATCATTCTTCACTATGATGGTCCATTTAACTTGTCATCTTGTAGAAGAAGTGAAATTAGGAGGACCGATCTATTATTGTTGGATGTATCCAATTGAAAGGTAAATACATGTAGTTATGTTTAACCTATTTATTTTGATTAAAATAGAGACAAAAATCCTTGACTACTTTATTATAATTTCTCTTGTTCATCTTCATTTGCAGTACTTTAGAATTGTACTCTAGTTTAAATAATCATGGATCCTAAAACCAAACGTCTTAAAAAAACTGTATCTACTTAAGAACCACCTGTTCCTCCTCTTGTGTGTCCTATACCTCCATAACCATATATTCCTCCACCTATACCTCCTACTCAACAACCACATATTCCTTCTATGTCGACCCATCCACATGTTCCTCCTCTTATGGCTCCTACTCGACATCCACATATTCCTCCTCCTATGGCTCCTACCCCACATCCACATGTTCCACCTCTAGTGGATACTACTCAACAACCACATGTGAATCGAGTAGAGTATGGTTGTACGCCTTTGGTTCTAGAAGCATTTTCCATGTATTTGCTTTTGTGTCCTTATGTTTGTGCTTTTGCAAAGAGGGATTTTCCATCACATATAAAAGGAGGCCTCTTAGAAAAAAGGTTGAATATTTTGAGTCTATACATATATATTGTGAGAGTTCTCTTGAGAGTGTGATCACCCTTTATTCTTATGTTGAGTTTAGGATTCAAGTGTTGACATTCCCATTTATCTTGGGTTTGGTGAACTGTGTGCCCCCTTAAGTGGCGTGCTAGCACTATAAATCCTCTTCCCCTTTCTAGTCTTTCATATTTTTCTCCATTTTACTTCTTATTTTGGTTCTTATGATGCATGTTTCTATTCGAATTTATGCTTCCATTCATGATCTTTTTTTCTTTTTGTTGTTAATTCAGATATGTCTAATATAACCCAACCAAGAGGGGGGGGGGGGGTGAATTGGTTATTGAATCTTTTACTGATTTTAAATGAATCTTGAAGGTTTCGTTAATCTTTATACCCCAAATAACCAGTTTTACAGTTCCGTGTTAATGGACTAATTAAAGCAATTAAGAAAAGCATAAAAGATGAGAGAAACAAAGAACACAATATATTTTATACTGGTTCGATTCAAGATGAATCTACGTCCAATCTTCTCCTAAGTAACCCACTTAGGAGGATTCCACTAAATCAATAGAGTTACAAGAATTACAAGAGCATCTATGTAATTCAAGACCCTAAAGACTAAGGAGCTTGATCTACAAATCAAGAACTCACCTTAGATGCAACACATCCACACAATTGCACCTAGACCTTCACTTCACACCGTGAATCAACTATGAACAGTTATTAAGAAAAGAAACAAGGAACGAATACACCTAGTGGATGTGCAGATTTGTCACTTGATCCTAAATCCAAGCTTGACCCATCAAGGTTGAATCCACCATCAATATTCTTGAATGTCCAATTGAATGATCTCCCAAGAAAGCACAAGAACTCTATGGATCTCAAAAAAGAAGTCTCTCAGTTATTTTTCTCTCACCCTTAAAACTGATTTCAGAAACTGGTTTTATACCAGAGTTCTGATGTAGTTATTAATAGATTAGGAATTTACCTAATAGATTATCGTGAGTGTATTTTCACTGCATCAGTGTAGTGTCCTCAACTAATATATTAGTTAGGTAGCTAATCTATTTACGAGTTCTGCTTTTGGTCACATTCAAGAGTTTGATAGTTGATATAATTCAATGCAAGCTTGTTTTACATGTAATTCTAGATCTGCAACACCTAATGCCAAAGATAGAAAATCAGGACTAAGCCTAAACCAATGATGCACATGATGTATAACTTTGGACATTATCAAAACCATCTCCATTGGAGTTGAACAAGCTCCCCCTTTCAACAATCTCCCCCTTTTTGATGATGGCCAATGTGTGTCCTGCAACATAAAGACAAGACAAACAACCTTTCTCCCCCTTTGGACATTAGCAAAAGGAGCAGAGGGGTGTAACACAACCAAACCAGCACATACCAGGAACACCACAGATTAATAATACAAAGTATGATAATTTTAACAACGCAGTAAGTGGAATCAATAGCACAGGTTAACATCAGTGTGCATACAGGCATAAATCATATGAGCAATTAAGTAGTGCAATATTAGAGTGCAAAGTATGAAGGCATTAGAGTGCATACAATCAATTAAGGATTACAATACTAGCATATGACTAATCTAATGAATTATGTAGTGTTCAAAAGCAAATGAGCCATAATAGGAAAACAATAATCGATTAGAGAATCACTTAATGGATTAGCTAGCAAGTAAAACACATAATACAAATCAGCAAAATGTGAGTTAATAACATTCAAAGTACGCAATTTCAATCACATTATCAAAACACAATATAACAACAACACATGCATCTCAATAGAAGGTGATTTAGTAGCAATCAAGGCACATAATTTTAATCAATCCCTCAAAACACACAATCACAACAACAATCCATTTTAATCAATTTGAAGCTATTCTAATGGATTAATTTATGCAAAAATATGAAAAATGCACATTTTACTTCCTTTTTAGTGAACAAACATGCAAAATATGGGAGAAATTCAACCAACAATTATTCTTGATTACTATAGACGAGGAACTTTTCACCTTGGCAATGCCTAAAGTTTGACCTTCGTTATTATCACCTCTTGTAACATGACCATTAATTGGATTTGTTGGATATCCTACAGAAGTTCTTCACATCTCCTTTCATGTGTCTTGAGCTTTCACTATATAAATGCTACATTGTTTTCCTTGCATCAAGACGTAATTGAAGCATAGATTAAAGAAAAGATGTAGGTACCCAATTGAACATGGGATATTTCATATTAATGGCTTGAGGTGTTCCTTTAGGTACCCATTTGTACTTTTCTTAAGGAACCCCACAATTCTTAAAATAGCAAGAATTAGATGCATGACCAAGTTTAGAGCAATAGGAGCAAATAACAGATGGTGGTTTACTCATATTTAGAAAATTTCTGGTGCCTAATGGATTAGATTTGCCAGTGTAACCTATTCTCTCTTTGTTAAGCACACTCCTTTGAGATCCTAACACTGCATAGAAGTTTGATCTTCCCAAGGTCAATTTTGAAAGAGTTTTCATTAGGTAATCTATATTTTCTAGCTGTCCTCGGCATTTTTCACATTAGGGAGAGCTTGTGCCATCTTTGAACCTAGAGTGTTTCCCAGATTTTTCTAGTTTTTCAAGACTTGTTATCAGATTTTCATTTTCCTCTTCTAGTTGCTTTACTCTACCTTCAAGCCATTTAATTTCTCCTCTACGCTTATTATTTGACTTTTGAAAATTTGTGGCTTCCTTATGCAATTCATTAAAAGCATCAAGTAATTCATAGTAGTTATTTTCATCATCGTTGGAGTTGAAACTACTCACACTGCTCTTCGAAGAGCCTGTTCCAGCCATTAGACAAAGGATGGTTTCTTCCTTAGTGCTTCCATCAAATTCACTGGATGAGCTAGAGTCACTTTTGTAAGATTTCTTTTTCTTCTTGTGCTTGTCTGTCTCACTCTTCTCTTCTAGTTTTTGCTTTAGCTTGAGGACAAGGCATTCAGGTTTGATGTGTCCCATTTTGCCACACTCATAGCAGGTTGGAACAATATGTTTTTCTTGCTTCCTGGAGGATCTTTTAATTCTTGTAGAATTATTGTTAGTTTTGTTCTTGTATTTCAAAAAATTTGAGAACCTCCTTACCATTATAATGTAAGGTAATCATCAGTTGCATATTCAACCTTTTTGGAATTGGATTTTGCAGCAGATTTTACAACACTCTTCAAGGCAATGGTGTGCCTCTTTTCTCCATCCTTTTCTTTCTTGAGTCTTCCAAGCTCTAGTTCATGTTCCCTCAGTTTTCTGAAGAGAGTGGCTATGTTCATGCTAGTGAGATCTCTGGATTCAGATATTGCTGTTACTTTGGGCTGCCATGTCCTATTTAAGCTTTTCAAAAATTTTATATTGAGTTTTTCTTTGTCAAAGGTTTTGCCAAGAGCTAGGAGGTGATTTACTATATCTGTAAATCTTTTATGAACATCGCATATGCTTTCTATAGCCTTCATTCTGAACATCTCATACTCCTGATTAAGAGTGTTCTTCCTTGCCCTTTTGACTTCATCCGTGCTCTCATGGGTTACTTCCAAGACATCCCACATTTCTTTGGCTGATTCACACACAGATACCCTGTAAAATTCATCCAAAGTTAGTGTAGAAGATATAATATTTTTGGCTCTAACATCATAGTGTGCCCTCTTAATCCATTAAGAGTCCACTGTGACAATTCTTTGGGGACAATTTTGCTTTCCACAACTTTAATTGGTTGAAAAGGTCCATTTACCACAGCATCCCATACCTCGTTGTCCACTGATTCAAGAAAAAAATTCATTCTAATTTTCCAAAAAGGATAGTTTTCACCAGCAAACAGAGGTGGCATGTTGATGAATGCCCCTTCAGCAAAGGTTTGAGATGTATTAGACATATTATGATCTTTCTAATCGATTAGAGTGCGATTAACTAGCTCTAATACCAATTGTTAATTCAGATCTGTCTAATATAACCTAACCAAGAGGAGGGGGTGAATTGGTTATTGAATCTTTTACTGATTTTAAATGAATCTTGAAGGTTTCTTTAATCTTTATACCCCAAATAACCAATTTTACAATTCCGTGTTAATGGATTGATTAAAGCAATTAAGAAAGGCATAAAAGATGAGAGAAACAAAGAAAACAACAAATTTTATACTGGTTCGATTCAAGATGAAACTACATCCATTCTTCTCCTAAGTAACCCACTTAGGAGGATTCCACTAAATCAATAGAGTTACAAGAATTACAAGAGCATCTATATAATTCAAGACCTTAAAGACTAAGGAGCTTGATCTACAAATCAAGAACTCCCCCTAGATGAAATGCATCCACACAATTGCACCTAGACCTTCTCTTCACACAGTGAATCAACTATGAATAGAAATACAATAAGAAAAGAAAAAAAGGAACGAATACACCTAGTGGATGTGCAAATTTGTCACTTGATCCTAGATCCAAGCTTGACCCATCAAGGTTGAATCCACCATCAATCTTCTTGAATGTCCAATTGAATGATCTCTCAAGAAAGCACAAGAACTCTGTGGATCTTAGAAAAGAAGTCTCTCAATTCGTTTCTCAGTAATTCAGTTATTTTTCTCTCACCCTTAAAACTAATTAAAGAAAATGGTTTTATACCAGAGTTCTACTACAATTATTAATAGATTAGGAATTTACCTAATAGATTATCATGAGTGTATTTTCACTACATCAGTGCAATGCCCTCAACTAATCTATTAGTTAAGTAGCTAATCTATTTACGAGTTCTGCTTTTGGTCACATTCAAGAGTTTGATAGTTGATACAATTCAATGCAAGCTTGTTTTACATGTAATTGTAGATCTACAACACATAATGTAAAAGATAGAAAATCAGGACTAAGCCTAAACCAGTGATGCACATGATGCATAACTTTGGACATCATCAAAACCATCTTCATTGGAGTTGAACAAGCTCCCCTTTTCAACATTTGTCTAATTGAATTCTCAACTCTCTCTTGAATCCTTGGTAGTGAACCTTTACTTCTATACAACCACTTGGTTATTTAAATGTCTAATGGGGATCTTTCTTCGATTTTCTTCACCATAAACACCAAATCTCTAAAAATTAAAATGGGTCTTCATCACCATCTCTTCAAAATATTCTCTTAAGTCCACTGAAAATTATAATCATTGCTCAAATTAGTCAAGCCAAAGAAAAATTTAATCAAAGAGAACCAAAATTAGACTATATTAAACTACTTTTAAAGACTTCAAACACATTAAACAAAAAATTACTCTAAAACATCCTATTAATACATATTTACACAAACTAAGAATTTAAAAAAAATGAGAATGATCTAAAAATAAAGAAAAAGTCGAACAACCACCCTAAAGAAGTGCTCTTAACTACTAAAAACATACTTAATTTGACTCTTAACGTTGTACAACAATGATTTGGGAATAAATCCCTCCTTCAAATTTAAATCATGAAGGCTAGTGTTTGAAAACAATGAATCTAAGGTATTTCTATCTAAAAGACTCACAATTTTATTGGGGAAACAATTGAAGTAGATCGAACCATGTCCAGGACTAGTTTCTATTGTCCATATCAGGGAATCATGGAAATCATTGTGCCTTATGTCTCTAATGCACATGAGGATTGAAACATTAAGACCTTCTATAACTAAAGTTTTAATGGTGACTTGAAAACATCCTATATGTAGATACTTATACTTCCTAGCATGTTCAACTACAAATTGCTTTGTGAGAAGATGAAATTCTTCTCTAGCATCAGGATCTAGCAGGACATTGTTTTTTATTGATTTGATTAGATTATATAATCCGAGTTTCAAACTACTTTGTTTTCTTTTGGGATATGCAGTTCTTCCTGTGGATCTTTGGTATTTCTTCTTGAGTTTAATTATACTCAGTGAGCAAATTGTTGTTTGACTTGTTAGAGATGGAATATTGAGTAGAGTTTTTAATAAAAAATGGAGGGAAGGAGATGGGGAGAGGTTTCCCAAATCTGTATTAGATATGGCCTCTTTACCCTCATTTGGTTTCATAAAGCAACATTTATCAATATTAAAGTCACGTATATCCAATAAATTTGGTTTTACGAAAGTTTTTTTTTTTGAAGTTGCGAAGAGCAACCATGACCACCTAGGTTTCTAGCTCCAGATTTAAAACTTAGGATCAACATGGTCAAATTAGACTTACTTCCCTCAAATGAAATGGGTCTTATTACATCTCAAGTCACAATTCATAGTTGATTTTAGTATATAAAAAATAAAGTAATTCATTGTTTAGATGAAACATTTTAATAATACTGGAAAATTGAAATACATTGTATTTGAATTGCTTGCAATTAAATTTCTTTCATTTTCTAAATAATTAGTTTGGATTAAGAAATTAAAATACATTACATTTCATCATGTTTAGATAAAGCAATCAAATCTCTAGTAAGAAAAAAATTTCATTTTAACAATATTTGTTTTAGTCTTAATTATGTTTTGAGTCTTTGATAAATTTTGAAAACTTTCAATTGAGACTCTAATAAATTTTTGTGCTCGATTGAGTCTTTAAAATTTTAAAACTTTTCAAGTGAGACAATTAACTTTATAATGTGGCACTTACACTGTTACTCTCCATAAATGTTGCCACGTAATATTTTGTAATATTTTGTTACATAATACCCTGATAACGAGATCTTTTCAAAATATTTTTTGTATTTAACAAAAATAATATTTAAATTTATTTAAAAATTTAAATTACAAAATTACAAAATTACAAAAATATAAAACATATGTAAAATTATGAAAAAAATATAAAATTACAACAATTAAAAAATTATAAAAATATATAATTTTATAATTATGAAATTATAAAATATACAAATATAATTTTTATTTTTTTGTAATTTTATAATTTGATAATTATAAATTATAAAACTATAAAATTATAAAATTATAAAACTGAAAAATTATAAATTAAAAACTATATTTGTATATTTTATCATTGTTTAATTATTAAATTATATATTTTTACAATTTTTTAATTTGTTAATTTTTCTAGTTTTATATTTTAATTTGATAATTTATAGTTTTATAATTTTTCATTTACATATTTTATACTTTTTTATTTAATTATTTAATTATTAATTTTATAATTTAATAATTTTAATTAAATTTAAAAACTATTTTTCGTGGAAATACAGTAAATATTTGGAAAAGATCTCATCATTACCGTCTTTCATAACAAATATTATGTGACATTATTTATTGCAAGTGACAATGCAAGATAACTAACACATCACATCACATAATTGACCATCACCCTTAAGTGTAGGAACTCAATTGAAAATTCTTAAAATTTTAAAAGGAGGCACAACAATTTATTAGGAACTTAACTGAAATTTCCCAAATTTATCAAGGACTTAAAAAATAATTAAGCATTTATTTTAATGTATAAAATTTTTAAATTAAATTTCAAAAATATTAGCCAACTTAAAATATTTAAATAATTTATATGGTTAAAGGTCCAGAGAGATTCCAAAGTGTGAGGTTGCGAGTGAGGAGAATTTCAAATTCTACCTATTTTGAGAGTATTTAAATTTCTACTAATTTATCAATTGAAATAATTTAAAAAAGTACTTGCATTTTAAATTTTTTTAATTTCTCTATCAAAACAAAGCATTTCATTACAACTAAATTCAAATTCTCCAAATAAATGAATCACCTTCCTGAATTGCCTTATCCAAACACATCATAAAGCATTTTACTAGAGTTATTGTAATACATGTTAACTTATATATATTGTACTATACTGGACGAATAGGACTGACAAGAACAAATACCCGGCCCTAGCTGCCAACCTATAGTCATGTTTTGGATAGATCATTGATTAACTATATAGAAAGACGATGCCAGTGGCAGAGCTATTTGGGGGTAGGGAGGGGCCCTGGCCCCCCCTAGATTTTAATTATATATATATATATATATATATATATATATATATATATATATAATAAAGTCTGAAATCAAATAAGATAAGTATTTTTATTATTTATTTGTTTTTGTTTTTAAGGTGTGAGGTAATACAAACTTCTTCTATAAGGAAAAGAAAATGTGTTCTAGAACCCAACTCATACGAAACTTGTATCGCTCAGCATCTGCGCCCCCAAACCATGAGAAATCGCAGCCTCTATGCGTCGCTGGTTGCACTTTTTTGCTTCCTCGTACTTATGATCGTTACCCCAGCCATTCCTCAGTCTCAGGAGTATCATAATTTCGCCGACCACCGCAAATTCTTGGGTAACCCTCTTCACTTTCTACTGTGTTTCGGATTCACTTTTCGCCCTATTCTGTTTCTACTGTTTACCCTTTTTTCTTGTTTTGCTTATTTTCAAATGGGTCGCCTAAAAAGGTGAATTTTACTCCACTGATTATGATTTTGGAGGAATTGGTGTGAATTGAGTGGAGATTCTTTTGAATGTTCATTTCAGGTATTCCTAATGCACTTAATGTGATATCAAATTTCCCTTTTCTGGTTATTGGTCTCGTTGGACTTGTACTCTGTTATCGTGGAAACTACTTTAGACTCAGGTACTATAGTCGATTAGTTTTTTGTAGCAACCCAATTTATCACTGCTGGCAAAAATCTTGATCCTGTTTGTTGTGTGGTTTGTGATTGTGATGCGTGCTAAAAGCTTGGAAGGTGAAATATGGGGTTGGACTTGCTTCTATGTTGGTGTGGCTGCTGTTGCAGTTGGATCTTCGTACTATCATCTCAAGCCAGATGATGCTCGCCTTGTGTGGGATAGGTTGCCAGTGAGTTAGACTTGAATTTAGTTTTATGCAAATTTTTTGCCTCTGCTGAAAGCCGTTGCCATCCCTTCTTTTTGGCCCATTTTAACGAGTCAACTTTTTAATCTACAAGCTGATTATGATTGCAGATGACTATTGCTTTCACATCCATCATTGCAATATTCATCATTGAGCGGATTGATGAGAGGAAGGGAACGGTTTCAATTATACCTCTACTTTTGGCTGGTATAATAAGCATTGTGTATTGGAGGCAAGCTCTTTGTTTTGCATTTTATTTGACAGAATTTTGTCTTTTAAGTAGAAGTCAGCTGTTCTTCATATGGATAAAGCATAAAACGTAGTGTTGATTATGCCAATGCGTTTGCCATTTTTATGTAGTTACATGATTCATCATGGGGATAATCAACTCGTAGAACAGTTCAGAGTGTCAAAACTTAGTTTAGTTATTTTCGATGTTATTGTTCATTTATGTGATTTCAATTTGAGGTTAGTTGTTAAGTATGTGTTTGGGTTAACGTTGACAAACCAAATGAAATTGATTTTGAAAAGCTATCTAAACTGTTGTTTCAACTCAATCTATTCTTGATCCATAATCAATTTCTCAACGTGTAACCAATCATGTCTAAATCTACCTAAAACCATGTTACTTGGTATTTCAACATGAAATCAAATACGTACCAAGCACTTCACCATTCAGCTGAGTTAGTTACCTGAAACTTGAAATAATTATTCTTGTCTTCCATTAGGTTCTTTGATGACCTTCGTCCATATGCTCTGGTCCAGTTTGTGCCTTGCATTGCCATTCCTCTAATGGCTATTTTGTTACCTCCAATGTACACACATTCAACATATTGGCTCTGGGCTGCAGGTTAGGATTTATGTTATGATATAATTCCTCTTAATGTTTGTTATAAGCTCAAGCCATGCTTATATTTTAAATAATTTCTTTCCAGGGTTTTATCTTTTAGCTAAAGTGCTAGAAGCTACTGATGAGGTGATCTATGGATGGACACACCATATTGTCAGTGGTCACACACTTAAGCATCTAGCTGCAGCAATGGTTCCTGTCTTCTTAACATTCATGCTTGCTAAGAGGGATGTTGAACCTGAGAGGTATTTGCGTGTCTGCAACATTAAAACTGCACATAATTAATGGATATAATTGTTTCAGCATTTGTAGTGCAAGAAAACTGCCTACAATTGTGGGAATACGAGATATAGTTCACGCAATGAATTGGCATTAAGCTTAGGTCCTATCTGCTCTATTAAAATGTCTCAGCCTGGGCTATTGGAGGTACATGGAGCATGGAAAAAGAAAAGAAATATTAAGAAAGATAATCTACCTGTTTCCCTCCTTAGTATATGATCTATGTTGATTACAAAATCTTGTAGTTCTTTTTTGGGTCTGCCTTACAAACTATCGATCAGTAGAGTGACTTTCAGTAGTAAATATGTGTTTGTTGCATTTATCTCTTTAATTTAACTGTATATTTAACTTATGATTGTTAGATTTTGTTAGCCAAAAATGTGGGAACTAGTAGATTTGCAAGATTGTCAGCCATATTGTGAATTTTCCGATATTTACCCGTATGATTGTAGCATTAGTTGAAAACTTGCAGTTCATTACTTCATTTTCTGTTGTATTTTGGAAACTACTTTAAAATTGCAATTTCAGTTTGACAACTATCTCGATTATTTGATTGCTGTGAATTTCATTTGATTGCTGCGATCTTCATGCAGGCAAAATTTGCTTAAAACTTGGAGGGTTTCTTGGATGAAGTTCAGAGAGGGCAACTCCAACGTTGAGAGCTACTCTTACTCGTACAGTACGGTGCCGGTTGTGGAGAAATAGTATGGTGTTACTTTCCCATACAACAAAATAAAGGGGTATACTGGATTACCTAATACTGTTAAGCTTCAATGTGGACCAGGTAAAGTGCCATGACTTTCATACAATAATATTATCTGTAATTAACTCTGTACAGTTTCCCATAGGTACAATGTAGAGAGTATTTATTTTAGTTATGAATGTGTTATGTACTTTTTATGTCACCTCCTTCACACTCTGGTGGTGCTTGTCTCAAAATTATACTAAATGAAATTAGAATATATCTGCTAGTTTGCAGTACTCATCACAGTAAATTGAAGTTCAGCTGAACTTTGTATTAAAAACAAACAAAACAAGAAAGAAGAAAAAGAAATCACAATGAAAGAATAACCTATTGTGTGTTTCAAGACATCCCCTCTCCGCAATAAATACAATGAGTGTTTAAAATGAAATGAAAACAGTGTTAGAACATGATAATAATAGTAAATGTTATTGCAACAAACAAACATGAAAGGTACATAAAACAGAAGACAAGGAATTGAAATGTGGTTGTTTGTTTGTTACTCACCTAAAACAAGGACGGTAATCTGGAAGTTAGAACATACTTACAATACCCATATGAGTACTCTAGGATTAACCCTTTTTTGTAACTTCTTTTACTTGCTATGATTTTATCAATACTCATATAACATTCTGTTCTGTATATATTTTCTTCTATCTTCACGAATTAACAAAAAAATGGTTAAAATAATGTTCCACTCACCAGTTCACTTTTCAGATATTGAATTCATGACGATCTCAAAGTCTTCAATCACCATGTTATTTAGGATTAGATTTTTATTATCATATTTGTATTTAAAAGATAGGGTCAATTTTTTGTCGTAAAAGTTCGTTAAATGTAATAAGCTCCTAATGATTTCGGCATATTTGGACATATTGAGGTTGAATTTTTTTTCTTTCTATTTTTCTTTAATTTAGAGTTAATATCATAAATAGTGCGTACTAACTTAAAGTCATAATAGCCTAACTTGTTAAGAAGCCTTTTGGTATATTGTTCTTGAAATAATAATATATTACCTCCCTTCTGATTCTAACTCGTAAAATTATACTTCTTCGGACTTTTATTTCAAATTTATATTTTACAAATAATTTTGTTCTTGAAATTATATAATTGCTTATACTGTCATTAAAATGTAGGTATATAGAGACACCCATTTTTAGTTTTAATGTACACATTTATCAATATTTGTGAACATTCAATTTTATCTGTGTAAATAAAATTTGTTTACAAAAATTCAGAAAATTATGTAGTAAATAAAAAGAGATGAAATGAATTCCTTTTTTGAAAATTTTAAAAATTAAAAATTAAAAATATTTTAATTTCAGACAAGAAAATAAAATTTAGGAAATTCCTTAAAAAATGTGATGATTAGAACAAAGAAAATAGACAGAGCACTAAAAAAGGGAGCCCAAGTCCATTATCATTTCTTACAGCACCTCCAATATTTTTTCTTCTGCACTATCAAAAAAAATTTAAATTCCAAATTTATCTTTAATTATTTAATCACAGTAATGCATCACTTCTAATAAATATGCTTTTGGAAGTCAACATCTGATCAAAAATTTTAAATTTCGAATATAAAAAAAATATATTAAAATTCGACTTTTGGAAGTATATGAATAGCAGAAGTCGACTCCAAATATATATATATATATATATATATATATATATATATATATATATATATATATATATATATATATTGTTTTTATTTTTCTAAATTTAAAGTTTATTTTTTAAATTATATTTATTTTTTATTTTTATTAACTTTTTTAATAAATTATATTAAAGTAAATTTAAATATAAAAATATTAAAAATATATAATAAAAAAAATAAAGAAAAAATAACTAAAATTAAAAATT